>Ga0123353_10000960_pt1 | contig 35235 bp, 29 predicted proteins | sample TergutLab28metaG_3_FD_92763 | JGI IMG/M metagenome (GOLD analysis project Ga0123353, IMG submission 92763) | Labiotermes labralis P3 segment gut microbial communities from Petit-Saut dam, French Guiana - Lab288 P3 | ecosystem: Host-associated > Arthropoda: Insects > Digestive system > Gut ... | reverse complement strand
CCCACGGGGGCGGGCAAAACCACCGTTACGTCGTTAATGGCGCGTTTTTACGATGCGACGGCAGGGGAAATAATGATAGACGGCATTAACATACGCGACATGACGCTTGCCTCCTTACGCAATCAAATCAGCATGGTAATGCAGGACGTATTTTTGTTCAACGGCACTATAGCGCAGAATATCGCCTACGGGCGGGCGGATGACGTATCGCCGGGGGATATTATAAACGCGGCAAAAACCGCCTTTGTGCATGAATTTATCGACAGTCTGCCCGACAAGTACGACACCAAAATCGGCGAACGGGGTGTGCGTCTATCCGGTGGACAAAAGCAACGCATAGCCATAGCGCGTGCAATACTGCGCAACTCCCCCATTCTGATTTTAGACGAGGCGACCAGCGCGGTTGACAACGAGACCGAAAAGGAAATCCAAAATGCGATAAACGCGATCGCGGGCTTGCGTACAGTGATAGTGATAGCGCATAGGCTGTCCACGGTGGAGAAAGCCGACGGAATTTTGTTTTTAAAGGACGGGTGCGTTGTCGAGCGCGGCACGCACGCCGAGCTTATGGAGTTGGGCGGGCGTTATGCGAATATGAAAAAATATTAGGGTATATTCAGGTAAAGCCGGCGCTTTATACGGGGTCTTTTAGCACAAATATCCGTTTGTATAAAGGCGCGATACAAACGAGGCCGTACAGAAAGCGGTAATATCGCCGGTTTTACATTAATACACCCTATGGTATGATTTATTTAAAGTTAACAGTTAGCAAGAAAGCGTCAGTTAAGGCGCTTTTTTGATGTCGTGCAGGAACTCGGATGGTTTTGATTGAAAGACTGCCGCAAAAAGGATGCGCCGTTCTCCTTAATAGTTGACGGCAAGGAAAAGGTAAGGCGGTGGATAGAGATTTGGATTCTCTGACCCGTCGATTTTTTTATAGACCCGAAACAAGCAACTCCGCCTATGGGAGCGGCACAAGCAACGAGAACGACAAGGTCAAAATTACAAACAACAATAAAAAAAAACGACGAGAGGACAACCCCGTCGTTTTTTTTATTGTCGGCGTTATACTAAACCTCACAGCTTGAAGGTAACTGTAAAACCGCCCCCGAAGCAGAAAAAGTTCGTATAATGCGGTGTTGGTGATCCATCCGCGATTCGAACGCGGGACAACTTGATTAAAAGTCAAGTGCTCTGCCAACTGAGCTAATGGACCATGGTGGCAGGGGTGGTAGGATTTGAACCCACGAATGCCAGAGTCAGAGTCTGGTGCCTTACCGCTTGGCGACACCCCTAAGAAAGCCTTTTATAGGGTTTTTGCGGTAATATAAAAGGGTTTTGGCAGGGGAACTAGGATTCGAACCTAGAACATAAGAATCAAAATCTCATGTGATAACCTTTTCACTATTCCCCTGTAAGGAAACGATGATTTAGTCCAACCGGAAGGACACCGAAACTTGCGCGTAGTCAAAAATGAAGTTTTCGACGGCGGACTTAATCAACGATTCCGTTTATGGGGTGAGTAAAGAGATTCGAACTCTCGACCTCCAGGGCCACAACCTGGCGCTCTAACCAACTGAGCTATACCCACCGCGTTTAACGGGCCGTTGTATGTTCTTTTTGTGGCGTCGGCGAGCCGATAGCGGAGCAAGAAGGGGGACATACCTTTGAGTGGCTGGCGCGCCAGAAGGGATTCGAACCCCTGACCCTCGCCTTAGAAGGGCGATGCTCTATCCGGCTGAGCTACTGGCGCATTGGAGCGGGCGATGGGAATCGGACCCACGCGACCAGCTTGGAAGGCTGGAGTTCTACCATTGAACTACGCCCGCACGAAAACTCAACGCGACAAATTATATCCTAAGAGAGAGCCGCTTGTCAAATGATTTTATGCCGTTGATACTAATTATCCGCAAGTTTGAAATTTTTGTAGTTTTATTTGACTAAAAGCCGTCGTTTTATGCAAAAATATGTACCTTAAGTATACTTTTGATTTAAATATGCCGCTGTTTATGAATTGCGGTTTTGGGTAAACATTAGACTTACTTTGCAAGCTTCCGCAGCGTGTTTAAGGGAGTCTGTCAGGCGCAATAAAACCTTGCGTGGTGCGTACGCAGCGCGGCCGAACCGTGGGGCTGCTTGCGGTTTGCCCGCTTTGCGTTAAGCAAATCCTGTAGAGGCAAAAATTGCATACGCACCACGCAAGTCCTTATACCGACAAAAATATGCTCCTTAAGCTTGACTGCGCTAGGTTGGGAAATTAAGTCTGATATGCGCTATTGCGTTATTCCTGCCATTTCGCGTATTGCGCCCACAAAAAAGTCGATTTCGGAAAGGGTATTGTCGCAACCGACACTCGCCCGAATCATGCCCTCCTTGCTTCCGTAAAAGTCGTGGAGTAGTGGGGCGCAGTGCATACCGCACCTTACCGCGACGTCATACTGCTGACTCAAGACGTCGCCCGCCTCCTGCGAAGCGTAACCGTAGATGTTGAAAGCGACTATGCCGCACACGTTGGGCTTGCTGTAGAGCGTTACGCCCCTGATTTCGCCCAAGCGTTCTATAAGGCGGGCACATAATCCCAAAATCTTTTTGTTGTTTGCGTCAAAAATTTCCCTGGTATAATTAAGGCCTGCGTTAAGGGCGGCGATGGCGGGCAAGGGAAGGGTGCCTGATTCAAAGCCTTCGGGGAATTCGTCGGGCTGTATGGGTGATGAGGAAGCCGTGCCCGTCCCGCCAAATTTTAAAGGGCGTAATGTAATTTTTTCGTCAACCAAAAGCGCGCCCACCCCCTGCGCGGCGTGCAAACCCTTGTGTGGCGCAATCGCTAACATTGACATCCCCAAGCCTTTCATGTTGATTTCGATATGTCCCGCGCTTTGGGCGGCGTCCACCAAGAGCGGAATATTTTTTTCTTCCGCCACACTCGCAAAGCCCATAAGGTCGGCGGTTTGGCCGGTCACATTGCTGACGTGGTTGATAATTATCATTGATGTTTCGGGGCGGATTGCGGAGGCGGCGGAGGACGGGTTTGTCACCAAGGTAACCCGCACATTCGCCGTTTTGCCCAAATGATACAAGGGGCGCAACACGCTGTTGTGCTCGAAAGGAGTGGTTATCACGTGTCCGCCCGCCTTTATGCCGCCCAAAATCGCAAGGTTTAGCGCCTCCGTGCAACCGCCTGTAAAAATTACTCTTTCTGCGCTACCTCCGAAATAATCCGCAAGGTTTGTGCGCGTGCGGTACAAAAGTAGCCCAGCCTTAAGCGCGCCGCTGTGCCCCGCCCTTGAAGGGTTAAAGGGTAGGAATTTAAGGGTATTTGCCATCGCCTTTATCACCGCGGGGGGCTTAAAAAAGGACGACGCGGAATTATCTAAATAAATCATTTTTGTGTCCGACCATATAAAATATAAATATAATGTACTGATGCCTAACGCCAAAAGATACTGCTTTATTATACGCGCAGGGAGGAGGCAAGAGTACCAAGAGATTGGGAGTCAGGTACAAGGTATCGGGGATTAGGTATTGGGCATAGGGTAACAGGTAAGGTCAAACTAAAATAAAAATAACGCCAACCTTTGCCTGATACATTATACCTGACCACTGTTTTGGGTAGATTTTACGAAGGAGAGAAGGGATGTACTATATTTTCGCGTTCAGGTCAAGGACGGGGGCAATGAGGTTTTTCGAGGCGCTTAACAGGGAAAGAATAGTCGCCTCGCTTATCAACACGCCCAAGGGAATAGGGATAGGCTGCGGGTTGTCTGTCAAGGTTTTTGACTTGAGCGCGGGCAAGCGTGTAATTTCGGGCGGGTACGGCAGCTTTCACGGCGTTTATATGGCGGAAAGCAGCAATAATGTGGTGAGGTATACGAGGGTTTAGGGGGAGTTTGGAATGTGGAGTGTGGAATGAAGGTTTGGTGGTTAGTAAAAAAAACGAAAATGTCATTCTGAGCGCAGCGAAGAATCGTGCCTGTATAAAAAGCGGAATAGATTCTTCGCTGCGCTCAGAATGACATTGCAAATTAAGGATGACATTAAAACCAAACCTTAATTCCACACTCCACACTCCACACTCCATTCTCCAAACTCCCATTAAAACTGTTTACTTACATACAAACAATATGTTATAATCTCCGTATCAAATTTTATGCCGCTTTTTTCTGAAAAAGTCGGCGACGGGAGATATTTTATGAACCTTGAAGAAGGGACGACAACAACGGAAGTGTCGGCGACGACAATTACCGTGGACAAGCCCAAAGCGCCGAAGTTGGATATCAAGCGTATCACCCTTATAGGCATGGCATTTTTGGCGATACAGATGTTTTGGCAGGTATACGACACGTATATGCCGCTGTTTTTGTTGGATTTCAATATTGACGAAACCATGATAGGCTTTATTATGGCGCTGGATAATATCCTCGCGCTGCTGATGCTGCCTATTATCGGTCTTTGGTCGGATAACTTCCCCGGGAAGCTGCGGAATAAATTCGGGCGCAGGGTGCCGTTTATTGTGGTGGGTTCTATTGCCGCTGCCGCGATATTTATCGTGGTAAACATCGCGCATATAAACCAAAAGATAGGGCTTATGATTTGCATGACGGTGCTTTTGGTCTTGTTTATGAATTTATACCGTACCCCCGCAGTGTCGCTTATGCCCGACATCACCCCAAAGCGCGTACGGAGCGGCGCCAACGCCATCATCAATATTTTGGGCGCGGTTGGTATGGCGCTTGCGCTTGTGCTTTCCATGATTTTTAAGAAAAGTGAGGAAGACGTTGCCCGTACCAACCAATTCGGCTTGCCCACGTATAAGCTTGCGGAGGGCAGCGGCAACTGGGTCATTATAGGCGCGGTGTGCGCGGCGCTTGTTATCGTCGCGCTGATATTTGTGTTTTTTGTCAAGGAAAACAAATTCGTAAAGGAAAAAAACGATAAGATTAAGGAATTAGGGTTAGACCTTGAGGAAATAGAGCCTCCCAAAGAGCGCGTAAAGCTGAAGGAAGTGCTTGCGTCGCTTGCGAAAAGCCAAAAATTCAGCCTGTTGTTTATTCTTTTGTCGGTGGCGCTTTGGTATTTTGCCTATAACGCCATGGGTACTTGGTTTTCCAGCTTTTGGTTTAAAGAAATAGCCGACAGCGGCTTCGAAATTCCTATGCTGATAGGCAACGTGATTGCCTTTGCCATGTTTGTACCCGCCGTCGCAATAGGTAAAAAGTTCGGGCGCAAAAAAACCGTCCTTTTTGGGGTAATTTTGATGATAGGCGCGTTTGCGTTGGGTACGGTTTTGCAATTTGCCGCGCCCTCGCAAACGGTTTTAAAGTTTGCGATGTACGCGGTGTTCGCGCTTGTGGGAGCGGGCTGGGCGACCATAAACGTCCATTCGTTTGTTATGAGCGTGGAAATGGCGAACGAGCGCACAAACGGCGTTTTTACGGGATTTTATTATGCGTTTGCCATGGGCGCGCAGGTGCTGACCCCCATAATATCGGGCGCGATAATAAGCGCGACGGGACTGAGGGCGCTTATGCCTTACGCTTTGGTGTTCTCCGTTTTGGCATTTTTGACTATGCTACCCGTCAAGCACGGTAACGTAAAGAGCGAGCCTGCGCCTACCGCACCCGCCACAACTCCGACGGATACGCCTGTCGGAGACGCAAATGCGTAACGACGAAAAAATAAAGGACAGGGATATCACGGATAGCGGCAGGGCGTTCAAAATTATGAGCGCGCTTGTCGCCGCTTACCCGGGCGCGGGGTGCGAACTGGACTTTGAGACACCTTTTCAGCTTTTGGTGTCGGTGATTTTGTCTGCGCAATGCACGGACAAAAGGGTGAATATCGTCACGGAAACGCTGTATAAGATTGCTTCTACCCCCGCCGATTTTGACGCTATGCCGACCGATACGCTTGAAAAACTAATTTATAGCTGTGGATTTTATAAAAACAAGGCGAAAAATATCAAGGCGACGGCGCGGGATATAATCGAGCGATTTGGCGGCGAAATCCCCTCAACCTTGGAGGAACTGACGTCACTTGCGGGAGTGGGACGAAAGACCGCCAACGTAATTTTAAGCGTGGCGTTTGACAAGGACGCAATCGCGGTTGACACCCACGTTTTTCGCGTCAGCAAACGGCTCGGCTTTTCACAAGGCAAGACTCCCGATGCGGTGGAAAAAGATTTGACGCGGCTTTTCGCGGGCTACGCGGCAAACAAAGTCCATCACGCGCTTATCTTCCACGGCAGGTATTGTTGTAAATCGCAAAAACCGCAGTGCGGCGGGTGTGCGGTGAGAGAGTATTGCTGGTGGAAAAGGGAATAATAGCAGGGGAAGAATGCTCAATGCACAATGCGCAATGCTCAATGAAGGATAAATATAAGTAATTTGCTTTGAGCGTTAAACATTGTGCGCTCAAAAAAACGCAACAATAATTGAGCATTGAACATTGCGCATTGCGCATTAAAAACGAATGTTTATAGACAAAATCAAAATCTTAATAAAGGCGGGCGATGGCGGGAACGGTTGCACCTCGTTCTACACCGAAAAATACGTTCCCGACGGCGGACCCGACGGCGGCGACGGAGGGGCGGGCGGAGACCTGATTATCAAAGCGGATAAGAGCAAAAACACTTTGTCCGACTTTAACTATTTGCAAAAATTCAGGGCGGGCGACGGTGAAAAGGGTTCGCCCAAGCATTGTCACGGGAAACGCGGGAACGACCTGACGATAAAAGTGCCGGCGGGGACGCTTGTCAAGGACGAGGAAACGGGGCAGATTATCGCCGACCTTTTTTTCGAAGGGCAGGAGGTCACGGTTCTGATAGGCGGGGCGGGCGGAAAAGGCAACGCGAGATTCAAGACATCGCGGCGGCAGGCTCCTCATTTTTCGCAAAGCGGCGAGGTAACGAGCCAAAAAAGTGTGGTTTTGGAACTAAAAATGATTGCGGACGTGGGACTGGTGGGCTATCCGAATGTCGGCAAATCCACGCTGTTATCGGTGATTTCCTCGGCAAAGCCCAAGATTGCGGATTATCATTTCACCACTTTATATCCCAATTTGGGCGTGGTCAGATTTTTTGACAAGAGCTTTGTGGCGGCGGACATTCCGGGGCTTATCGAGGGCGCGGCGTCCGGTGCGGGGCTCGGGCACGAGTTTTTGCGGCATATCGACCGTACGCGGTTGTTAATTCACGTCGTGGATATTTCGGGTTTTGAGGGGCGGGAGCCGTTTTCGGACTATCAAACAATCAATAAGGAATTAAAACTGTACAGCAAGGATTTGGCGAAACTGCCGCAGATTATCGCGCTGAATAAGATTGACGTTTTGGGCGAGGGCGCGACGGAAGCGGTGAAAGAGTTTAAAAAGCACATCAAGGGACGCAAGGTTTTCACCATCTCGGGGACAAGCGGGCTTGGACTTGACGAATTGGTTAAAGAGGCGGCGACAGTGCTTGAAAGCCTGCCTCCGGCCGCGCCGTTACAGTTCGAGCCGTTTGTATACGGGGCGACCGACAAAAACGATTTCAGAATCGAAAGGAACGGAGACGCGTTTGTCGTTACGGGCGGCTTCATCGACGAATTATCACGAGGGGTCGCCATAGACGATTACGACAGCTTTAATTACTTTCAAAAAAGGCTAAAGGAGCGCGGGATAATCAAGGCGCTTGTAAGAGCGGGTTTAACGGCGGGGGACGCCGTGCGGATTTTGGACATGGAGTTTGAATTTGACCCGTAGGATAAGAATGCTCAATGCTTAATGCTCAATGAAGGATAATTTTAAGTAATGTGCCTTGAACAATAGCCATTGTACGTTCAAAAAAATATGACATTAATTGAGCATTGAGCATTGCGCATTAAAAACAAGGTAAACAGATGAAAAATACAGTCATATTCGGTGGCAGCTTTGACCCGCCGCACAAGGGGCATTTGGAGATAATAAGGCATTTACAAGGCGTTTTTGACCGCGTTTTGGTGATGCCCGCGTTTGTTTCGCCATTTAAGCAGGGGAAAGAGTACGCATCAAGTGCCGACCGATTGAATATGCTGCGGATTTTAATACAAGAGAACGGGCTAAGCGCGGAGATTTCCACTTTTGAATTAAGCAAACAAGGGGTGAGCTATAGCGCGGACACGATAAGATATTATAATGAACAAGAGAGTGGCGGCGCAAATCTTTGTTTTGCGATTGGTAGCGAAAGCTTGCCCGCTTTGCGTTTATGGAAGGATGCGGAGTACCTTAAACAAAACGTAACATTTTACGTTATTCCGCGGCAAGGATACGATATTTCCGCCGCTCCCGTCGGGTTTAATGTAAAGATCGCCCCAATTATCGTCCCCGACTATTCCTCCGCGTTTTTTAAAGCTGCCCGCGCCTTTAACCGCGAAAAGGACATTGTGACGGAAGGCGTTTACGATTATATTGACAAAAACGGATTGTACGACCAATACAAGTGTTTTACTGACGGTTTTGCCGTTTTCAAGATGAGAAAGGAGCGGATAGACCACACCTACGGCGCGGTTAAGGCAGGGATAACTTTGACCAAAATTCACGGCGAGGATGTGGACAAGACGATTATCGCGCTGATATTACACGATATAGGCAAATATGCAAACGATGAAACGCTAAAAAGCGCAAACGTGACGCCGCCTGACACACAAGGGGTGCCGATTGACTGCCGTCACGCGATTATCGGACGCGAAATTGCGCGACAGTATTTTGGAATCACAGATAGCGACGTTTTGGACGCGATTTATTACCATACTACGGGGCGACCCGATATGGGCCGTTTGGAAAAAATCGTTGCCGTTGCCGACTATATAGAGGAGGGGCGGGCGTTTGAGGAAGCAGAGGTGATTGCAAGGCTCGCAAAAACCGACCTTGACGGGGCTATGGCGAAAATGCTCGCTAATGTAATAAGGTATTTGCGCGGCGCAAATAAAGAAATTTTCGAAATTACATTTCACGCGCTTTCTTTTTACCACGGTTTGGCTTATAATAAGTAGGCAGGGAATAGGAATTTGGCGTGTTGTTGTGCGAATATTAGGTGACAGCAAACCCGTATGGGCGACCACTGGTCACCCGTAATAGTAAATGCGCACTGTGTTTTACCATTGCAATGCTCATATACGGGTGTGGGGCGGGCGGCCACTGATTGCCTCTACGGGTTTGTGTATTCCAAATTTGCGGCATGCGCAAAAATTGAAAAAACGATGACAAAGGACGAAAAAATGAACGTAAAAAAGGTAAGCTTAAAGCAAAGCTATGAGGACAGCCGCGCGCTTGCTAAGGAAATCGCGGGGTATCTCAGCGACAAAAAGGCGGACAAAATAGTGATAATCGACATCGGCAGGCAAACGCCCATCGCCGATTATTTTGTGATTTGCTCGGTGAGATCGTCACTTGCGGTAAGGGCATTGACCGATTATGTGGACGAGGTTTTAAGCAAAAAGGGAATCGAACCCTGTGGTCGCGATATTGATGTGAAGTGGGCGGCGGTGGATTACGGCAGCGTGATTCTGCACATTTTTTATGAGGAAACGCGGAATTACTATCAGTTGGAACGGCTTTGGACGGACGGGGACAATGTGGAGACGGTGGAGTGATAATATGCCGCAGTGGGATTTAGATTTTATTGTTCTTTTGCAGGCGGCGCTTAGGTCGCCGTTTTTGGACTGGGTTTTTTATATTATTTCGTTTGTCGGGTCAGAATATATCTTTTTGGGCGTCACCGTAATCATTTATTGGTGTTTCAGCAAGCGTTATGCGTACAAGTTTTTCAACGTTTTTTTGGTGGGGTCGCTACTGACGGGGGTTTTTAAGGTAGTCGTAGCACGGCCGCGCCCTTTTGAAGTTGTCGAAACTTCGTTAGAAAGTGTGGAGACAAATCCTGTCGCCGCCGTTTTGGAAAGAACGGAGGGGCACTCCTTTCCCAGCGGCCACAGCCAAAATGCCGCCAATATGGCGACGCAGTTTTCTCTTTTGGCGCGCGAAAAAAGTAGTAAAAAGCTTTTTGTGCGGATTGCGGCGGTCGGCGCGGCGGTCGCGGTTTTGGTGATGTTTTCTCGGATGTATTTGGGGCAACACTACCTTACCGACGTGTTGGCGGGCGCGGCATTGGGCGTTTTTACCGCGCTATTATTTTCCGTGTTGTTTAAGTGTTTGCGCGGCAGGGAGGAATGGCTTTTTGTCGTCGTTCTGCCGCTGACCGCGGTTTTGGCGGCGGTGCTGATAGGCGTAAACAAAAATCCCGAGGACATCATCAAGCTGTTGGGCGCCAGCGGCGCGATGAGTTTGGGGTATTTTTTAGAAAAGCTGTACGCGCGGTACAACGTAAAAAGCGGCGCGTGGTATAAGCAGGTAATTAAGGTTTTGGCTGGAGCGGCCGCTGTTTTGCTGATAAAAGAGGGCCTTAAGATGCTGTTTGACGCCTTGCAGGTCGAGGGGCGGATACTGATGTTAACCGACTTTCTGCGGTATTTTTTGATGGGGATTACGGCGTCTTTTATCGTCCCCGCAGTGTTTAGGTTGACGGGTATGTAATACTAAAATCCTTTTTGGGTTTGAATTTAACCCGTGATTTTTTTTCGTCTCACGATTTCAGCTCATTATGTAGTGAAGATAGATAATAAACACCTCGCCGCAGGTAGGCGTAGGAACACGGATAACCCGTCATATACGAATTTAATACGTTTATTCAGTGGGTTTGGCTGATTCGGATATAAAGCGATGAATTATATTGATCCGTTGGGTGTATCCGCCGCTTTCCTCTTGGAGGCCGCTTGTTTCAATGCGCTCAATCAACTAAGAAAGCCGTGTTATTTATCCACGCTCAAGGTATCGTTGGCAAAGTCCTCGTAAAGCCGCTTTATCAGTTTGGATAATGCCGGCAAGCGATTCTCAATTATATAGTTTTTTAGGTCGAAGTAAAAGCGAAAAAACGTGTAAGGTTGTGGAGTCGATCTCTAAGAAAAAACCAATTCTACGTTTTGTAGAATTGGTTTTTTCTTACCACCTGTGCACCCGTATGTCAACATTTCTTGCGCCTTGCCGGGGCGGATTTGCCGCGAGTTTCCGCCCTATTACATAAAACATGTTTTTTGTGCCCATAAATGATTGACAAACGTAAAAAAAGCGGGTATAATGATAAAGCTTAGGGGCGGGGTGCGAGTCCCCACCGGCGGTTAAAGTCCGCGACGCAGGGCGGTTTGTCGGTTTGGTTGACGAAATTTGTTGATTGACGGGCAAAACGACGGCTTGATCGGGTGAAATTCCCGTACCGACAGTAAAAAACGGTTTTACGCGTATAGAGCGATAGGCCATGTTTTGAAGTCTGGATGAAATAAGCGTAAACAAACTCATATAATTTTGGTTTTTTACGTCGATTTTGTTTTTATCCCCTAAACATAACGGGGGATTTTTTTATTATCGCCATTACATACTAATTAATATGGATGGCAAAAAAGGAGTTAGTCTGTTATGAATTTGCACGAAATGAGAGAGCTTATGACCGTGTCAAAAACCGCTTTCGCGATACTAATCGTCGCGCTCGCGCTTATCGCCGCTATAATCCTACTGGTTGTCCAATTAATTGCACAGCGGTATTTTGCAAAGTGCGATATCCCGGACAGGCGCAAAAAGGTTTTGACCTGGCTGTCCGTCTTGACGGTGCTTTTGCTTATATTTACCGCGGTTTTCAGCCCGGTTTTGTACGAGATAGCCTATACCGCGGCGGTGCGCGCGCCAAACGCCAGCAATAAAACCGTGTTGCCCGCCGCTATCAAGATCACCATGTATTTTGCCCTAAGTATGGGATTTTTAATAACCACATTATTTTTGGTTATTACATACGCAAGGAAGAAACACGACCCGTTTTTCACCACAAATGCCGTCACCAAGCTCGCGATTTTTTCTGCGCTGTCGGTCGTGCTTTATTTGTTTGTCAAGTTTCCTTTGCCTTTTATGTTCCCCCAATTTTTAGATATTCAGATTTCGGACGTGCCGGTGCTTTTGGCGGGCTTTATGATGGGACCGCAGGCGGGGGCGGTCGTATTGGTTATTAGGGCGCTTATAAAAATGCCTTTTACCGGTACCGGCGGTGTGGGAGAATTAGGCGACTTGATGTTGGGAATGGCGTTTATGCTGAGTTCGTCTCTGATTTATAGGCGCCTCAGGACAAAAAAGGGAGCTTTAATCGCGCTTATCGTAGGCGCAGTGTGTTGCGTCGCCGTTTCTGTAGTGGTGAACCGCTATATTTTGATTCCGTTTTTCGCCGCCCTTTACAGCTGGCAGGCCGTTTTAGGCATGGTTCGCAGTCTTTATCCAAACGTAACGCAGGCGAATTTTTATAACTACTTTTTGACGCTTGCAACCGTGCCGTTCAACACGCTACGGTGTATTTTGGTAGTTTTGGCGACCTTCTTTTTATACAAGCCGACAAAGCTTGCCTTTAGGTTTCAAGATAGAAAAAAGCGGGCGCCGGGACAGTAAGGAATAGGATCAGGGACCAGAGGATAGTGATGGAACGCATTATTTTTGATTATCGGAAACCCTCTCCAAAAATGGAGAGGGTTTTTGTTTGCAATAAATAAAGCTGACCTTGATTGTTGCTTTGAGGCGTTGTGCATTGTGCATTGCAAATCGCTTGTAAAAAAAAAGGAATAATGCTATAATTAACGTATGGAGTTTTTATCGACCACGGCGCGGCAAACCTTTAATATCGCAAAAAAACTTGCCAAGGGGCTAATGGGCGGCGAGGTAGTTTTGCTTAAAGGGGTGCTTGGGGCGGGAAAAACCGTGTTTTGCAAGGGCTTGGGGGCGGGATTAGGAGTAAAACAGGAGGTGACCAGCCCCACCTTTACCATTATGAACGTATACGAGGGCGGACGATTAAGGTTTTGTCACTGCGACGCCTACCGCCTGTCGGGGGAGGCATTTGAAATCACCGACTATGCCGGCGAACAAAACACCGTGACGGCGATAGAATGGCCGGAAAACCTTGATTTTGCGGCGGCGGGGCGGGTAATCGAGGTCTGGATTGAGGTTATCGACAAAGATAAACGGAAGATAAGGATAGAATACTAAATGCTCAATGCGCAATGCTCAATGGTGGTTGTTTTTTTGAGCGTATCAATGCTTTACGTTCAAGGTACATTTCTTAAATTTTATCTTTCATTGAGCATTGCACATTGCGCATTGAGCATTATCCAACGCGGAGGCTTTCCATGAATTACCTAGCAATCAATACGGCTGTTGGCGCGGAAATACTGCTGAAAGGCGGGCATTATTTTGCGTTTGAGAAAAAGAACGCGGCGGGGGCGATGCTTTTGCCTGCCGTGCGCGATTTATTAAATGGGGCGGGAATGACGCTGAAAGACGTTATCGTGTTTGCCTGCGTTTTGGGGCCGGGGTCGTTTACAGGGATTCGGATAGGGGTTTCTACGGTACGAGCCCTTGCTTACGCGCTTTCTAAGCCCGTGGTTAGCCTCACATATTTCGACATTTTGGCATATAATAGTATCGCCGCTTTTAGGGATGAGCCTTTCACTGCGGCGGTGGACGGGGGCGGGGGAGTGGCATATATCAAAAATTTCGACGGAGAGAATCGCTTGCCATTTGCCGTCAAAATGGAGGATATGTTAAAACACTCGCACAAAAACATCGTCATCGACTTCTTTTTTTCTTACGACGTGTCGGGTGGGGCAGAGCATGGGCTAAACATAATACGGGCGGCGCGAAACGGCAAGGACGCGCTTGCGTCGGTGGTCGAAAGAGAAATCGCCCGTAATAATTTTATCAGCTATAATGACATGATGCCGCTGTACCTTCGCCGCAGTCAGCCGGAGAGGGAGGCGGGAGAAGTGTAGGGATCAGGGATTAGGCATTAGGGGTCAGGTGTGGCTTGGGTTTATGAAACCGCAGGTGCGACCATCGGTCGTCCGAAAGAAACGAATGGGACGGAACAAAGTATGGCGGATTTTGCTATCAGACGCGGCGAATTAAGCGATTTGGACGACGTTTACGCTTTGGAACAGGCAAACAGCTTAAGGCGGTACTCCCGCAAGATTATGAATGAGCTTTTTGAAAACGGCATGGTTTTCGTCGCGGAAGTTGGCGAAAGTTTGGCGGGTTACGTTGCCGTGAACGTGGTTTTTGAGGACGCGGAACTTATAAATATCGTGGTTGACAAGGAATACAGGGAGCGGGGGATAGGCGGTGCGCTATTTAACACCGCCATCGACGAAAGCACTAATATGGGTGCGAAGCGCATATTATTGGAGGTTGAAAGCACAAATTTGCCCGCTTTGAGGCTTTATAAAAGGTTTGGGTTTGTGCAAATCAGTGTTAGAGAGAAGTATTACGGGGAAAACGATGCGATGATAATGGAGTTAGTTTTTAGTGCTAAGTGTTCAGTGCTCGATGCACAGTGAAGGATATATTTTAATTTAAAATTTGACCTTAACTGAGCACTAGGCACTCTTTAAGGGGGCTCTTAAGTAATAGACGTGACCATTAACGCTAACGGAACAGACATCTTTTATAAAAGGCACCTTGGCGGTCGGACGGTCGTCCTGTTGCACGGATGGGGAGGGACGCACAAGCTGTTTGACGCGCTTTTTGATAGCCTGTCCGCGGCAGGGTGCGATGTGATTTCCCTTGATTTGCCAGGGTTTGGGGACAGCGCCGCGCCGTCGCCACATTTTACTACCGACGATTATGCCGACTGCGTACGGGGGATTATCGAAAAATTGGGGCTATGCGATGTCACCGTGGTGGGGCATAGCTTTGGCGGGCGGCTTGCGATATTATTGGGGGTGTGTCCGCTTGTAAGCGCGATAGTTTTGGTGGACGGCGCGGGGATAAAGCCGCGATTCAGTTTTAGAAAATGGCTCAGAGTGGGGTGGTATAAAAGGGCGAAAAAGAGGGGTAGTGACTTGTCTGGCTTCGGGTCTGCCGATTATAAGGCGCTAAGCGGCGATATGAGAGAGATTTTTGTGCGCGTGGTAAATCGTCATTTGGACAATGATTTAAAAAAAATTAATGTCCCCACGCTACTTATTTGGGGCAAAAACGACAAAGAAACTCCGCTTTATATGGCAAAACGCATAAAAAGAGTGGTTAAGGATTGTGGCTTGGTGGTATTAGAAGGCGGTCACTTTGCGTATTTAGAGAATAGCAGGCAATTTTGCGCGATAGTGAGGAATTTTGTTTTCAGCGCGTTGTACACGGTGCACTATTAGATTTCTTGCAAAACTTTCGTCCCGACAAAAAAACGCCGTTATCCGACCACGTTGAGTTTTGTTGGGAAGTCTATTAATTAGGGGAATACTGTAATGGAAAAGCTAATAATAACATTAACTCTATCCGGCGCTTCGGCGGCGTTACTCACGCTTTGTAGCCTTAAAATGCTGCAAATGTATCAGCTTTCCTCGTATCGGGCGGGCGGGTTTTTCAAGTGGCTGGCGCGAAGCAAGGGCGATTATGCAATTCGTTATTTTGCGTTGGCGTTTTTTCAGTTTGTGTCGCTGATTATTTTCAATTTCAGTTTTTCTAGATCGCCCTTGCCTTACCTTACCTATTTGGGGCTGATTTTGTACGTCGCGTTGGGGGTCATGTTCGTCGTTTTGCAGAAAAAACAAAAACAAAAAACGCCGCTTAAATTCACATCGCGCATCATCCGCCAAATTATTTTACTTGCGGTAGTTTACTGCGGGCTGTGCTTTACGGCGGTTTATTTTGTCTTTGATTACGCCTTGGGGTACGCTTTGCTTGGCGTTATGGCGTTTTTGATTCCGCTATGCGTCACGTTTACGCACTTTTTGGCGTTGCCCGTCGAAATTCTTATAAACAGGCATTACTTTATAAAGGCGAGGCGGCGGCTGTCGGCCGGCATGATAAAGATTGGCATTACGGGGAGCTATGGCAAAACCACCGCGAAAAACATTTTGTGCACGTTTTTGTCTAAAAAATATAAGGTGGTCGGCACTCCAGCCAGCATTAACACGCCGATGGGGATTTGCAAATTGGTAAACGGCGGCGGTCTGACGGACTGCGAGATTTTTGTCGCGGAGATGGGGGCGAGGCGGCGGGGCGACATAAAAACGTTGTGTAAATTGGTAAACCCAGACCACGGGATAATCACGGCGGTCGGGTCGCAGCACTTGGAAACCTTTAAAACGATTGAAGCGGTGACGGTGACAAAATTGGAGTTGGCGCGGGGGGCGAAGGGATTTGTCGTGGTTAATTCGGGGGATAATCGGCTTTGCGAGGGCGTGCTGGCTTTGCTTGACGAGATTGGGGGCGAAGGCAAAACAGAAAAAGAGCGGTTTTTATATGCCGGGATTGGCGGCACGGACGCAAGATTCGAGGACGTAGCTTTGGGCGCGGAGGGCACGCAATTCACCCTTGTTATCGGCGACGAAGGGGTGGAAATTACTACGCCGCTGCTGTCTCGCCATGTCCCGCCGCTTATTGCTTCCTGCGCGTTATTGGCGCATAAATTGGGTGTGAGTTTAACGGACATACAAGCGGCGGCAGTCGAACTTCAACCTGTGCCGCACAGGCTACAGCTTATCAAAACGGGGGCTAATATCGTGATTGACGACGCGTACAACTCTAATCCGGAGGGGGCAAAGGACGCGTTAGAGGTTTTGGGCTGTTTTGCGGGTGCGAAGCTGGTGATTACTCCGGGCTTTGTGGAATTGGGTGCGGAGGAAGCGGGGGAAAACTTGAAATTGGGTGGCAATATCGCGAAAACGGCGGATTTTTTGATTAGTGTGAATAACGCTGAGGTGTTCCGGGGCGCGGCGGAGGCGGGCATGGATCCCGATTGTTGTTTTGTGGAGAAATCATTAGACGGGGCGATGGAGCGGTTGGCAGCGCTGAAATTGGAAAGGGCGACGGTATTATTCTTGAACGATTTGCCGGATAATTATTAGGGGTCGGGGGTCGGGGCCAGTTAGAGGTTAAGTTAGAACCTGTATTCATAAATTTATTAAGGTCTAAAAAGCGTCTATTCCCACCCCGCAAAACAAGTTTTGTGGGGACCTCGGGGCTAAAACTGTCATCGAAAAATGAGATTTTTCTAAAAATTTCGCTCGTGGCTCTGCTGCGACCAAAATTTTTTGACAGTTTTATCCTCCTACGAAGCAAGACCGCGAATGCTTCCTGCCAAGGTCTTAAAAATCCATCTTTTTATTCTTTTTAAAATCTATGATACAGGTTCTTAAAAAAAGGAACGAATAAACATGGAAAAACGGACGGCGTTAGTGACGGGGTCCTCGCGGGGAATCGGCAGGGCTGTCGCGGTGGAGCTCGCCAAAAAGGGCTTTGACATCGTGGTGAATTATCGGATAAATAAAGCGGAGGCGGAAAAAACCGCCGCTTTTGTGTGCGATTTGGGACGTAGGGCTATAATCGTGCAAGCCGACATCAGAGACGCAAAGCAGGTCGATAATTTGTACAAAGAGGCGAAGGCGGCGTTCGGGTTTGTAGATACGCTGGTAAATAACGCGGGTATATCGTCCTGTAAACTTTTGATTGACTGTGACGAGGACGAAATCGAGGCGGTTTTGGGCACGAACATTAAAGGTGCGCTTTTGGTCACGAAAAAATTCCTGCCCGATATGTTGTCGAGGCGCTTTGGACGGATTGTCAATATTTCGTCGCTTTGGGGCATAGTCGGCGGGGCGATGGAAAGCGTGTACAGTGCCAGCAAGGCCGCGCTGATAGGGCTTACCAAGGCGTTAAGTAAAGAGGTACTGCCCAGCGGCGTGACGGTTAACGCGGTTGCTCCCGGCGCTGTGGACACGGATATGCTGCGGGTTTTTGACCAAAGCGTTTTGGACAGCATTGTGGGCGCGACCATGGCGGGGCGCTTAGGGCAGCCCTTGGACGTAGCGCGTGCCGTGTGCTATTTTGTGGACAAAAACACTGGCTTTATTTCGGGGCAGGCATTGACGGTCAGCGGGGAGTTTATCGGGTAGAGGGGTCAATAGTCAGTTAAGCTGTTAGATATTAGAGGAGAGGGGAGAAAGGCGGTCAAATTATATAAATTCTACTAAAGAATATTCAAACTCGCAAGCAATTAGTATTGAATAAGCCGTTTATGGCCCATTATATTCTGTACCTTATACAAATAAAAAAAGGGCACGGGTAACCCCGGCCCTTTTTTATTTCGTCTGATGTTTTTCTTACGCCTTGCTATGCCTTAATCTGTCTTGCTATGTCCCTTTTTATGCATTCAGTACGTCGTTGTAATAGGCAAAGGCGGCGTTGAAAGCGTTTACCAGCGTAGAATTGGTAAGGGTGGCGCTCGATACGCCCTGAAGGTCAAAATCCGTTCCGTCCTTGCCGACATATACATCGTTTGTCACGTCGGCGTTTTTCACAAAGGCTGCCGCATCGGTCAAGGATTTTGTATAAAGACCCGCGTTGGTTTGGTATTCGGAAACATGGAAGTACGCGTAATCGGCCTCTAAAACCTTGTGTGTCACCTTGTCGATTCTGACCATGACCGTAATCAACTGGCCGTGACCCTGCGGGTTGCCCGAAGTTATAAGCGCTTCGCAAGTCGCAAAAACAATCCATGACTTGGGAAACTCTAAGACTTTTTCGATTCTAACGGCGGCGACAACAGGAATATTCACGGTGGGATTGCCCATAGCGGTACCTACTATATCTCCGTCAAACTCCCATTCCTCTACCTCAACCTCTTCGGCTTCTAAATAGTTTGCATAGCTGCCAAAGACGTTTTTGGCGGCAAGCACAAACCTGTAGGCGGCGACGGCAAATTCAAGGCACTCAAAAGCGGCTTCTCCCACTAACTGGTGGTCGTTAGGCTCGCCGGAAGCGGGTATTGTGTCAAAGTCAAACGGGTTTGCGACCTGGTTATTGTTGCCTGACCTTAAACTGCGAGGCAACCTGATGTTCTGCCCCTCGACTAACGTCGGGTCGTTGGATTTCGTAATAGTTTCGGAAACCTCGACTTCCAAAGCCTCCTCGTACGTTTCGGCGTTTTCGCCGTCAATCGTCATTTCAACCGTGTCAAACTTTCCGTCCTTAAAAGTGACCACAAGCGTCATTTTAGCGTCTTCCGCGATTTCGACTTCGGTCGTTACCTCGTAGCCGTCTGTGACGGTTTTAAGTTCCTTTACATGGTCGGCAAGCGGTAAATCGGCTGTCGAATACAGCTTGCTTACGTTAAAGGTCGTGCCGTCGGTCAGATTGGGATCGTTAACAACCGGCTGTTTTTTCGCTATCTTGTCAATCTCCGCTTTAGCGGCTGTAACGGCGGCGTCCACGCCGTCCTTGTCGGTCGCCGCGTCGATAGCGGTGTTGCCGGCGCTTACTTCCGCAAGCACCGACGTCCAGTTAGCCGGCTCATAGTCGCTCTGCTGAGCATAATTTCCAAGGGTCGCCTTCGCCTCGGTCTTATACGCGTCAAGGTCGAATGGCTGGGGCGGACACGCCGTAAGGGCAAAAACGCAAACAAGCGCGAGCGCAAGCGTGAGTGCCACAATAAGTCTTTTTTTCATTTTGGATTTTTTCCTCCCAAATTAGGTTTTAATTTGACAAAATTATACCATACGCGGCAAAATCTTTGCAAATGTTTTTGGGGTGTTTTTGGTATAACCTTTACAAAACTATATGAAAACTGTACGAAATCTATACAAATCGCGTTTAATCGCAAATTTATCCGAAACTGCGCCTAAACTTGTCCCGATTTTTGCTTATGCACGGTCTATTATGCGTAGATTGTTCGGGAAATATCTATTCAGTGCACAGCGCACAGCGCTCAGTGACGGTCAGATATATGTTAATGAGTTTAGCACATTGGTTTTCCGGTGGGCGACAGCGAGCTTTTGGCAGTTTGTTGCCGTCATTTTTGTCCTACGACCGAAGGGAGCAAGACCGCGAACGCTTCCTGCCGAGGTCTTAAAAATTCAGTCAAATTCAGAGACATTTCTAAACCATAATCACTATATTAACCCCGTTCTTCACTGTGCGCTGTGCGTTGCCCGCCAAAAACGGCCGTCTCGTAAACGCGAAACGACCGCTCAAAACATAACCACCCCGCCCCAATTCAAAGAAGCGTTCGTGGGGCACCCCTCCGAGGGAGAGGAATTTGGCCTTCACTGTGTACTGTGCGCTAATCTCTATTATCTGTTCCGTACTCCCTTGCCACAATGCACTTCCTCGGACATTTTGTCGCGCACAAGCTGCAACCGTTACACTTGCCATAATCGATTCTGGCAAGATTCCCCTCGACCTTTATCGCTTTAACCGGACAATTCTTGGCGCACAAACCGCAGGAAGAACAGCTTGTCGTGCACTGCTCTATTGCCTGTTTGCCGCCGCTCTTGCACGAGCACGCGACATGCGCCTTAGCAGATACGGGAATAAGCCCGATAAGCTTTTTGGGACAGGCTTGGGTGCAAGCGCCGCAGGCTATGCACACGTCCTCGTCGACCACGGGTACCCCTCTTTTTTCGTCCATACTCAGCGCGCCGTAATTGCACGCCTGCACGCAGGTCCCGCCGCCAAGGCACCCTTGCTCGCAAAAACTGACGCCGCCCGCAATAATGTTCTCGCTTGTACAGTCCTCGTGACCGTGATAAATACCCTTGCTCGCTTCGCCCATCGTCCCCGCGCAATAGACCGCGGCGACCTTGCGCTGCACCTTTAACGCCTCGACATGCAAGAGCTCCGCGATGACCGCGCGGTCGTCGTCGGGCGTGGGATTGCAGTCGCCGACCTTAGCCTTGCCCTCGATCAGGGCGCGAGCATAGGCGTCGCAACTGGCGAAGCCGCAACCACCGCAGTTGATTCCCGGTAAGTGCGCGCGAACCTTGTCGATACGCGGGTCGACTTCTACCTTCAGTTTTTCGCCCAAAAAGGCGAGTATAAACGCGAATATCGCGGAAATACCCAGTACAATAAGCACGGGCACGATATACGTCATAAAAAAATCCATTCCATCACCCTCCTAAACTAAACGTGCTAAACCCGAAAAACGCCATCGCCATTATTGCCGCCGCAAGCAGTGCAATCGGAAAACCCTTGAAAAATCGGGGTATATGCGCCGTTTCCATCCTTTCGCGCACGCCCGCCATAACCGCAAGCGCCATTAAGAAGCCCAAACCGGTGAAAAGCGCGGTAACAAAGGTGGTGACGATGTCGGCGGGCGCGTCACCGCCAAACAACATCGCAGTACCCAAAACGGCGCAGTTAGTGGTGATAAGCGCGAGGTATATCCCGAAGGCGTTGTACAGCGCGGGCAGAAACTTTTTAAGCAGTATGTCCAAAACCTGAACCAAGCCCGCTATCACTAATATGAACACAATGACCCTCAGATACCCCATGTCCAAATTAAGAAGCACGTATTTGTTAATTACCCAGGTGAACAGCGTGGAAACCGTCATGACAAGCGTGACGGCAAGGCCCATGCCCGCCGCTGACTTCAGCTTTTTGCTTACCCCCAAAAAGGGGCAAATCCCCAACGTCTGGCTGAAAACAATGTTGTTTGTTATCAGCGCGGATATGATTATCCCTAATATCGTAATTGTCATAATGCTTCCTCCTTAACGGTCTTTGCGCTGCGCCGCGCCTCTCTTCTCGTCTTACGCGCCTCCCGTCTTGCGGCATAACCTTTAGCAAAAAATAATGCGGCGTTGAACAGCGCCATAAGTAATCCTAAAGCGATAAAACCGCCTGCGGGGGCTGTGAATATACTGATGCCCAAAACGTCGCCCAAAAGCTGACGCACGCCGCCTAAAATTGCGATTGCAACGATAAACCCTAAGCCCATCGATGCCGCGTCAACCAAGGAACTGAGTACGTCGTTTTTGCCCGCGAAAGCCTCCGCCCTCGCCAAGATTATGCAGTTGACCGCGATAAGAGCGATAAACCTGCCCGCGCTGGCGTAAAAGTCGGGAATGTACTTATCCAAAAACATTTGCAAGATTGTGACAAGTGTCGCGACTACCATCAGGTAGATGGGCAGCCGCACCGCGCTGGGGGTGATTTTGCGTAAAGCGGATATCGCGACGTTGCTTAGCAAAAGTACGATGGCAGTGCTGACGCCCATCAAAAGCGCGTCCATAAAACTGGTGGAAACGGCGATAAGCGGGCACATGCCAAGCACCAACACAAATACGGGGTTGTCAAGTATCCCGCCCAAGGCAGTCCTTTTCAGCATTTTTTTATCCATTTTATCCATATTTATGCCTCCTCCCCAATAAATTCCGCGAGTTTTTCTCTTAAACTCATCGCGTTTTTAAGGACGTGGGTAATGCAAAGCTTAAGCCCGTCGATAGATTCCGTAGGGTGTGTCGTGCCTTGCAGATATTCGTCATACTCGTCTATGCCCGCGATCGCGCTTAAAGCCTTGCCTTTGTACAAAGCGGTCATATTCAGCGTGCTGTCCAAATTTGACGCGTCATAATGTTCGTCGTCCTCCTCGTAGACCTCATAAGGAGGATTTCCTGTCCGATTGACCGCCGCGATAAGATTGTTGTCGTCCAAAAGCACCAAGAGCCTCCAATTTCCGTAGCCCGACGTCGTCGCCCATACTTCCGCGATAAAATATTTTTCGCCGTCCACGGCTTCGGCGGTATAAACGGCTTCCACTCTGGCGCCGCTTTCCCTGTCCGACGTAATCGGGTATTTAACATAACCGCCCTGCTTTATCGTCACTCCCTGATAGCCGGAGTTTTCCACGCTGAACAAAATGTTTAGCTGCGCTATTTTGGTCGCGTTGACCTCAATCTCGCCCTTAGGCGGTTCGACAACGTCATCGCTGATATACTTTTTGAAAAACTCGTTAGAAATCTTTATCGCCTCCGACGCGCCGCCCAGGGTAACGCTCGCTCCCGTGGCCGCCTGCAAAGCGTTTCCGCCCGCGCGCCCCGACTCAAACTCGTCCTTGTACGTCTTGCCCTTGACGCTATCCGACGCGGCGTCCCAATCGCTGTCCTTGATAAGGTGTTGATAGGTATTGGCGTCAGATAAGCTCGTTTTAATAAAGCCTATAAGCTCGCCGTCCGCCGTATACCCTATCAAAAGCTCGACAAAGCCGCCGTTATATCCTCTGCCGCGGCTTTGAAACAGGTAACATCCGTCGTCCCTGCCACCTTTGGCGAGCCTTACCGTTCTTATTCCGTAGTTGTCGTTTCCGCCTATGTCGGCGTTATACTCTGCAACCTCGTTGTCGTACTGTATCTCAAAACTGTTGGTCTGCATGATGTCCTTTACTGCCCTTGCAAACCTTTCCTCGTCTGTGATATGCCAAAAATGATTAACAACCGCGATAAGCGCGACGCATATTACCGCCGTAGCCGACAGAACGGCAATAGACATCAAAACGTTCTTTTTCATTATTTCGTACCTCCCGCATTTGCCGCCGCTTCTTTGGGCTTTTTCTCTTTGGCCACGCCGAAGGGACGGGGGCGTATAATCTTGTCTATTAATGGCGTGACGACGTTCATTATCACTATCGCAAAGCTGATACCTTCGGGCATACTCGTCCATGTCCGCATTATGGCGGTCAAGAGCCCTATGCCCGCGGCGAATATCAGCCTGCCCCAAAACGTTTTTGGACTGGACGCGTAATCGGTCGCCATAAACACCGCGCCGAAAATCAAACCGCCCGATAAGGCGTGCATACCCACAAATCTTAGATAATCCATACCGCTCAGCGTATTGACAATCAATCCGTCAAAGAGGAAGACAAACACAAGCGCGCTCGCCACCACAACCAACGGAATTCTGAAGTCGATGACCCTCATAACGGACAAGTATATGTAACCGACTAAAATCGCTATGACGCAAACCTCGCCGACGGCCGCCGAACCTATCCTGCCAAAAAACATATCTAGCATAGGAATGTTGATATTAAGCGAAGTAACGCCCGCCGCGTCCGTGACAAATTTTTCGCCCAGCCACGTTGCCTGCGTTACGCCCTGAAGTATTCCGCCGTTCTCGCCCACGCCCGCGTAAATGCCGGTAAACGCGCCCGCAAAAGCGATAAACAGGAATATCCTGCCTATCATCGCCGGGTTTGCAAAGTTTTTACCTATCCCGCCGAACAGCATTTTGACCAATACTATTGCGACCAAACTGCCCAAAAAGCAGGCTATAACGGTATCAAAGCTGAAGTAAACGGGAATTATTCCGTTTGCGTTAGCCTCGCCGGCTATATTCATGCCCCAAATATTAAGCGCGGTCGGTAAGTTCAGCGCGAGTATCACGCCCGTCACCGCCGACGACAAGTCCCACGCGCTGTTGTCCTTTAAGCCCTGCTTGTTCCACTTCTTTTTTAAAAGCATATTGTACAAAATCTCGAAGCCCATACAAAACAGTACGCAGAAAAACACGTTTAGAATCACTAAATGCCCGAATATCACAACAGAAGCTATCACCACGGGCGCGAGCGCGATAAGCACGTGCGCCATCGTCATACGCGTAGTGTTGCCCTTCTTGGTAAAATGAGGCGCGGGAGCGATAATAGGGTTATTTATTCCGTTCATTATTCCTTCCTCCCCTTTGTTTTCGATTTTGCAAGGAGTATGGATTGAACCAGACACCTTTTGGCGGGGCAGATAAACGCGCAACTGCCGCACTCTATGCAATATTTAAGCCCCCATTTTTCCGCCTCGTGATACATTCCCGCTTGCGAATACGCGTCAAGATTCATTGGCATAAGATTCATGGGGCAGACCCTCGCGCATTTGCCGCAGTTGATACATGCGCTTTCCTTATGGTAGTCGACCTCGCCCGCCCCCATAAGTAATATGCAGCTTGTGGTTTTGGTGACCGCGATGTCCCCCGTATAAACGGCGGTACCCATCATCGGTCCCCCGCTGACAAGCTTTTGCGGCGGGTTTTCCTCATTGATGCCGCCGCAGAAATGTACCGCGTCGCGGAATGTCGTACCCGTTGACACCAAAAGGTTTTTGGGCTGCTTGACCGAGCCGCCCGTCACCGTTATCACTCTCGCGTAGGACTGCACGCCCTCATTAACGGCGAGATAGACCGAAAAGGCGGTGTGGACATTAGTCACAAGCACGCCGTAAGAGGTACTTCTTGACCCCTTGGGTATTTTTTTGCCCGTCAGCGCGTAGATAAGCTGACGGTCAGAACCCTGCGGGTACTTGGTTTTGATGGCGACCGCAGCGATATTCTCAAGCTTGTTTTGCGCTATAAAAGCATTGATTGCGGCTACGGCATCGGGTTTGTTGTCCTCGATACCTATAAGCACGCGCTTTGCGTCCGCCGCCTTTTGCACAAGCAAAATGCCGCCCAAAAGCTTTTCGGTGTATTCTTTCATTATGCGGTAATCGCAGGTTATGTACGGCTCGCACTCCGCGCCGTTGACTAGTAGCTCTTCGATGACCGCCTTTGCGCCGATTTTCGGGGCGGTGGGAAAGCCCGCGCCCCCCATGCCCACGATGCCGCAATCGGCAACCCTTTTTATTATTTCAGCGGGGGTGGGGTCCTTTAGCGGCGGAAGGTGGGCGTTGTCTTTCTTGCCGTTATTCTCGATAACGATGTGCTGACACATGCCGTTAGGCAAAACGCGGTTTTCGATTGCCTTGATCTTGCCGCAGCATGACGAGAACACGTTGCACGAATTTTTTGGCGCGGCGGCTCCTATCAGCTGTCCCTTGACTACCTCGTCGCCGACTTTTACCGCGGGAACGGCGGGCTCGCCCGCGTGTTGCGCAAGCGGAATATACACAATGGGCGGGGTGGGCATGATTTCGATGTTCATGTCCCTACTTAAAGCCTTGTTGCCGTGCGGATGCACGCCGCCCGAAAACGTCCTAAGCAAATCTTTTACCTCCTGTAATTTTGTGGTTTTGTTTTTTGTTGTTTTTATAGGTTGCTTTTGGTTTATTGTTGCGGCTCAGAAAAGGTTTTTCTATCCGTTTTTTGTGTTAAAAAAGCAATGCGCCCAAACTACCCCTTTATAAACCTTATGTATATTATCATTTCTGACTCCTTCTTGTAAAGCGAATAGGTTGCGGTTGGACATATTTTTACGCGGATTGTGACAAAAAGTTTTTTAATGCATAACGCACAACGCACAATGTCGGGCACATTTTATTTTAAATTCGACCGCCCATCTATTTTCTATCCTCCATCCTCTTCTTCTTAACCTTATCCGCTATCGCGCTACATAGCTGGTAAACCCCCAACGCTAATAAAAAAACACCAAAGTACCGCCCTAAGCTTTTCCCGTCCGCCTTATCCGCCAAAAGGGAGGAAAAAACGGCGGTGACGGTGGCGGGGACTGCTATCCAAACCGCCTTTTTCACATCCACCAATTTGTTCCTAAAATGGATAATCAGCGCGACAACCGACATGGGCACAAATGCGGCAAGGTTTATCGCCTGCGCCCCGTGCTGCGTCACGTCCGTGAATATCACCAAAAGAGGGATAAGCAGCGTCCCGCCGCCCATTCCCATTCCGCCGATTATGCCGCCGGCGACGCCAATGAGTATCATGATGAATATCTTCATTTCTTTTAAACTCCTGTTGGCAAACGACAAATGCTCAATGCTCAATGAAAGACATATTTTAAGTATTGTGCCATGAATGTTAAGCATTGTACTTTGAAAAGAAATTCGACCGACATTGAGCATTGAGCATTAAAAAAACGTGAGCCTAACCCCCGCCCCCAACATCAGCACGGCAAAAATCACAGCCACAACAAACGAGTTGAGTTTTTTAAGCAGCAGAGCCCCGACAAGCCCGCCTGCCAGCACCCCCAGACCTGTTGTCAGCGTGTCCCATAACTCAAAATGCCCTTTTAAAAAATAGGTGACGACAGCGGCGATACTCATAGGCATGATAGCAAGCATGGCGGTAGCGTGGGCGCGCTTGGTTTCCACCTTTAAAAACTTGTCTAAAAGCGGGACGCACAGCATTCCGCCGCCCCCGCCAAAAAATCCGCCGGTTAAGCCAACCGCCGCCCCGCCCAAAACCAATAAAAATTTCTCTTTAATTTTTCCCATTGTTTTACGGGAATACTGAAAAAATAAAACCTTGGGGCGGTTAAATTTTCGCCGTCTTTTCGGCTATTTTTTCCGGAAACTCCTTAATAATGGCCCGGCTATTATCCGCGTCGTTTCCGAAAAAATAACGCAAAAATTTTCCCGACAATTTTAATCGTATTTTTTCAGTATTTCCTTATAGTTTTTACAAAGATATGGTAAAATAATTACGATATGGACAAAGCTCGCCCGGCTTGACGTTTTTTTTAACGGTATTTCCGCAAAATAATGCCTTTATCCCCCCCATATTTGATTGCAAAAAAATGGCGATTGGGGTAAAATACAGGGTGTATGTCCAAAAACATGCTAATCTTACTCTACACATTACCGAGGAAGCAAATATTGATAAATATTTTCCGCCAAGGTAAAAATACAAGCATAGGTGAAAAATGAAAAACTACAGTATCAAAAATCGAATACTCTCGGCCGCACTGTGCCTTTGCATCGCTCTTTCTTCCTTTTCCTTTCTGGCATACCTTGCCCCTAAGGTCTTTGGTGTGGCGGCGGCGGAAACGACCTTCTCCGACTTCAACACTGCGGTAAATCTCAGCAACGGGCAGTTTACGGGCTCTACGTCCGTCGCTCCCGCCTCGCCCAGCGCATGGACAGGCGAATACATCGGCAGAAACGCCGTCGACGATAATACGGGGGAGTTCCTCGGTAACTTGGGCGGCAATGTTGTAAGCGGCGTAATAAGCTTGGACGCAAACTTTACCAAGAATTACGACGACTTAAAACTTGATATTTATCCCGAATTTAAAAAGACCGCCGTCCCCGGCACTCCTTTCGGGGCAAAAAGCGAAAATCCCATAGGCGGCTTTAATTATCCCAACACCAACAAAAACGTGCTCATGATAAATACGGACGGCTCGCGTACCGCTTACGGTTATTCCTCCGAAAGTATAACCTTGGCGGCTAATTCCTATTACAAGATCAGCGCGTGGGTCAAAACGGGCATTTTCGGGGATCAGCAAGGCGCGGCGTTTACTCTTGTCGGCTTAGCCGAGCCTGTGGGTATTTGGAATATCGACACCGTAAACGGCCTTCCGAAGGACGGTGACAGGCTGCCTATTCTTACGACGCACAATAACTACGGCTTTGTCGAGCAGATTCTTTACATTGCCGTCGGTCCCAATACCGAAAGCGCGCAAATTCGCCTTTCCGTGGGCGACAACGCGGACTCCGACCACTACTTTTTGTCAAAGGGTTACGCGTTTTTTGCCAACGTGACTGCATATCAGATGTCGCCCACCAATTTCCACTTTGAAACCGTGGGTCTGAATAACAGGCAAAACGTTCTTGTCTATGACATGAATCCTACTTCTCTTTTGAAGGTGAAGGACAAAAACGGCAACCTTATCGAGGCGGGTAGCTTTAGCGGCGGCAAAAACGGCTGGTCAAGGATTGACGACGACGATAATATTGACCCTCTCTATTGGAACACCTATAACGGCGCGGGCGCGTTTGCAGAGGGCTTGGACGCTTTCGGGTTTTTAGCCGACCCCCGCACCCCCAACGGAGAATTCGACATATTAAGAAATAACGAACGTGGCGACAACAATATAATGGTGCTGTCCTCTTTCGAGGGCAACGAAAAATACCGTGCTGTCAGCGCGGGAATCCGTAGCGGCGGCATTTTGGTAGAAAAAGAGAAATATTACCGCCTGTCGATGTGGTACAACACCCAAAACGGCGCGTCGGCGACGGTGACGGTAAGCGGCCATGATACCTCCTATCTCGGCAAGCTTGGTGACTACCAAAACGGCAGCCTGTCCACGGACAACAACGCGGGGCGTTACGGCTGGCAGCGTACCACCTTTTATATAAAAGGGTCGGCGTTTAGCGATGTAGAAATCAATGTGGAACTATGGTTGGGTGGCGAGGGCGGCTATTCGTCTGGGATAGTCATGTTCGACGATATTACCTTCGAGGAAATTACCTATCGCCAGCACACGGACAATAAATTCGGCGGCACCCGTATATCGATTGACAGTTTTGGCAGCGCGGGCACGGGCGTATCAAACGGCGACTTTTCCGAGATGGATTTCGGCGAGGAGAATATTTTCCCTCTTGCTCCCACGGGCTGGACGTTTATCGACACGAAAGAGGCGGGCACGACAGGCCACTCAAACAACCTTGTTAAGACCGATGACATAATCCACGGGGTAGCTCCCACCGAAGAAATTCATTACGCGGCAAACAGATTTGAAAATTACGCGGGTATCGAAAATCCCCGCCCCTCGTCCGACCTTTTCGGGAGGGTCAACGTCCTTCTTATGCATTCGCCCGTGTCGGCGGCGTTTGGCTATCGTAGCGGCGGCATAAGCATCAGCGCGGAAACAGATTACAAGTTGACGGTCAGTCTGCGCACGTCGCTTCAGGGCTTTGGCGCGGCTTTGATTCTTAAAAACGGCAACTCGATAGTCGCAAATATAGAGGGTATACATTCTTCGTACTTCAAAGACTATAGCTTTTATATTTCGAATGTGGGTGGCAGCGCGACATTATCGCTTGAGATTTGGCTGGGGCTGACCGACAGAGTCGACAATACATCCAAGCTGTCCGCGGGCCATATGTTCGTCAATACGGTCAGCTTAGAAACGCTTCAGCCTGCCGAGGGCGAAACTGCCACGGTACTTGCGGAGCGCATGGAGGAATACAACCGTGCGGCGCACCCCTCCGACCTTCCTTTTGCTGTGTACAAACTGGGGGCTTACGATTTTTACGCCTTTGACCGCTACAGCGCCGACCCTATTAAGCCGATGTACGACATGAGCCTTTCGCAGGGTCCGTACACGATAAACCGCGCGGGGCTTATCACGGACAAGGGAGAAAACATCGTACCGGATTACTTCTATGACGCGCACATGAGGGTTGACCCGCGTTTTACAAACGTTTTGTATTTAGAGAACGTCAACCCCGGCTGGTCAAGGTATCAGGCGGACAATACTTTGGCTCTTTACGCAGATTCCTACTATAAGATTGACTTTTCGATAATGGTCGAGATCCAGCCCGACCCCAACAAAAACGCGATCGGCGCGGGAATTTGGTTGGGCGAAAAGGGTATAGAGGATATTCGCAACACCTACCGTTTCCCCGTCCTGCAAACCCCCGACGGCCCGCAGTACGAGGCGGCGTTTAAAACCTTTTCATTCTATTACGCCGTCGGCTCGATGAACGATTCCGTTTCGTGGACGGTAAGCCTGGGCGGTAAGGATATGCCAAATCAGGCAATCGCAGGCAGGGTCTTCCTCAACCACATCCTTGTCACGGCGATAGATTCCGCGACGTTTGACAGTGAAACGGCAAGGCTGGAAGAAGAAGCGGAGGACGCCGGCGAAGGCACATTCTTTCCTTGGCTAAAGATTGATAAGAGAAACCCGATAGACGAGGAATATCCCGACGAGGAAACTACCGACAAGGACGAGGGTTGCGACACGGTGGCGTGGTACGTTATTCCTTCAATTCTTTTTGCGGCGGCGATTTTTGTCGCATTGGGCGCAGTAGTCGTCAAGAAATTTATGGCAAAGCACCCCAAAAGCAAAGGCGGGGAAAAGACCGCCGCTTACGACCGCAAGGAGGCGCATATAAGGGCGGCAAAGGACAAGGAGGAAACCGAGGTCATGCGCTCGTCCGACAGCGTTTACGATAAATTTGACGAGGCGGACGATGTTGTGTACACCAAGAAGGTCAAACGCGAAAAGTCGGTCGAAGGCGACGCGGTTGTTTACGCGGAGAAATTTGCCGAAACCCCCGAAACCGCCGAAAAATTCCTTGAAACCGAGGAAACGCCGTCGTTTGAAAACGAGTTTGACGATTAACCGCAAATTACAGATTACAGATGGCGATATTAATATAACACAACCCCCCCCCACTTTTTGGCGGGGGGTTTTTTTAGAGGGGTTAGGGGTTAGGGATCAGGTGACAGGGAAGAGTGGCGAATAAAAGGGAGAGGAAAGAGGCATGGTCAGATTATTATTAAAGGCTAACCGATCTTGACATTATTTTGCATTAACAATCGATAGTCTCTTTGCCCTGAACACCCAACCTTCTCTCTATCATCTACCCTCTGTCTCCTTCCTTTTTCCGGCCCCTGTCCCCAAACCCCTGCCCCCCGCTATATTTTTTGACAAAATTATTCCCCCCGCTTAAAATATTTGCCTTTTTTTTGGGTTTGATGTATAATTTGGCCGTTATTTGGTCGTTATTTGTATATGTGTCTCTGATGTTCCCGACGCCGTTATGTCACCAAAAGGAAAGGTTTATGTTTACACTCAAATATGCAGTGCTGCTTTTGTTTACCGCCGCCTCCATAGTCGCCGCGCTTGTTTTATGCGGCAAGTTTATCAAAGCCGATGAGGGCAGAAAGCGCGTTTTTATAGCCATAATTATATTCAACAGCGTCACCGAATTGTTAAAATTGATTAACGATATAATTCCCGCCTCTTTCTCCGCCATTGGCGCACCGTATTTGCCGGGATACGCCCTGCCGTTTTATCTTTGCAGTATGTTTTTGTGGGCGATTCCCGTCGCGGTGTTCGCCAAGGGTAAATTCAAGGGACCTGCGCGCGCCTTTGTCGTCTTTTACGGCCTTTTTTCCGGCTTTGCGCCCTTTCTCGTACCCGACATGATTTTGGGCGACCCAAATGCGTGGACGCCCTTTTTGGCGCAAACCATACTTCCTCTCCGAAGCTTCTTATACCACGGCAGCTTGATATTTTGCGCTGTTTATTTGGGAACGGCGGGCTGGTTTAAGCCCGATATTAAAAGGTGTTTTTATGCTTCCGCGATGATGGCGGCGATACTCGTGCTGACGTTGCTGCTTAATCTTTATACGGGGACAAGCTTTACCAACATTACATTAAGCGCGGATAACCTTCCGTTATTTATCGGCCTTATTGAAACGATGGGCTTTGTGCCGTTTTGCCTGCTGATAATTGTCACTCTTTGTTTGGTTCCGTTTATTTTTTATGCGGTGTTTTTGCTGGTCAAAAAAATTGCCGCGGCAGTCAAAGGCACGCGGATGGATAAAGCGGATACGGTCGGGCAATAAAAGGGTTGAAATTTTTCAACAGGAGTTTGCTCCGAGTGCGGCAAAGGGTTGTTTCGGTCGAGATAAGACCCTGTCAAGGAGCGTTCGCGGTCTTGCTCCCTTCGGTCGCGGGACAAAAAAATACTCAGCAGCGAAAAACATTTGCTTTTTTTTTAGCGACATTGTATAATTTGGTCATATTTTGCAGAAAAAAGGAACATAAGGAACGTTATGTTTTCACTCAAGCACGTGATATTGTTTTTGTTTACCGCCGCTGCCATAGTCACCGCGCTTGTGCTGTGCGGCATTTTTGTCAAGAACGAAAGGGGCAGAAGATGGGTGTTTCTTGTCATGATAATCTTTAATATCAGTACGGAAATACTCAAAATATTCTTTTACGTCAAAAATCCCGACCCGTTGTTTGATTGGAGGGTGTCTGACGTATATTTACAGTGGGACACGCTGCCTTTTCATCTTTGTAGCCTGTTTTTGTGGCTGCTGCCGATCGGCGTATTCGCCAAGGGCGGAATAAAAGAGCCGATACGCGTGTTTTTGGTATATTTCGGTATTTTTTGCGGGTTCGCGCCGCTTGTCGCCAGCGGGTGGATTTTGGGCGAGCCTGGGTTGTGGCTACCCATTTTGCCGCAAACAATACTGCCGCTGAGAAGCTTTTTGTACCACGGCGGCATTGTATTTACTGCGGTTTTTATGGGAATGTGCGGGTGGTTTAAACCCAATATTAAGAGGGTCACCGTGGCGAGCGGAGCTATGGCGGCGATACTTGTGATAACTCTGTTTTTGAATCTTTACGCGGGCACGGGGTTTAACCACCTTACAATGCGCGAGGACAACATGTTTTACTTTCTCATGGAGGCCATGACCTTTGTCCCGTACTGTATATTTGTAATCCACTTAATTTGCTCCGTTCCGTTTATCTTCCACGGGGTGTTTTTACTGGCGAGAAAAATTATCGCGCGTGCCAAGGACTGGCGAATGAAAGTTGCGGATACGGGCAGGCAAGGACAATAATTCTTTGCTCAAAATAACTATGAAAATCCTCCTTTGACGGGGGATTTTTTGTATTAAGGCACGGCGGAATGCGTAAATTCACAGTTTGATGCGGCTATTTTTTGTAAATCCGTAAAAATTTCTTAAAAAGTTTCCCAAAAGCGATAAAAAAGTGTGACAACATTTGTGATTTATTGTATAATAATTATGACGTTTTTTGACGTAAAATAACGTCTTTTGTCGTATTTTTCATGTGATACTAAGTATCTTTCTGATTTAACACATCCTGCGGCATCTTTTTTGTTTAAAATCGTCAACAGAAAAACTTTGTTTTTCTTAAAAATTTCGTACGTGGCTCTGCCACGAACTCAATTTTTTGACGATTTTCCCCTAAAAAATCTGCTCGCAATCTATGTCAAATCAGAAAGATACTTAGTATGAATAAATACATTTTTGTTGCTTTAATGTGGGTACCTCGCATAATTTTATGATTTTTTTGGATTGTAAAAAACTTATGAGAAAAGGACAGAAAATTTCTATAATTATTTCGATTATCTTCGTTTATGCCCTACTCGCCGTTTTTTCTTTTGTCCTTTTGGGTTGCAACCGCTACAAAAAATTTGTTGTCACGTTTGAAACGTATGGCTACGGAGTTATCGAGTCCCAAACCGTTTTATACGGGCAGACCGCGGTTAAACCCCCCGACCCGATGCAAAACGGGTGCAAATTCGGCGGTTGGCACACAGATCCCCTTAAGACCGCCGCCTTTGACTTTGAAACCGCAATCAAATCCGACATTATTTTGTACGCAAAATATATAAAGACATACATCGTCAGTTTTGAAACCCTTTGCTTTTGCGAGGGGTTTTGTACTCATGTGATACCTCCAGTCGTGACCGCGGAGTTTTCGATTATTCCGTTTCCCGCCGACCCTCTTCGCGAGGGCTGTGAATTTACGGGCTGGTTTTTGGATGCGGACTGTCTGACGCCTTGCGAGGAGGGTCAAAGGGTGACGGAAGACATTATTCTTTACGCGGGCTGGGAAAGGATTTTTTACACATTATCCTTTGAGCTTTGCGGGGGCGGGGATAATTTTTCGCAAATTGTACGGGTGGGGGAGGCGACAAGCGAACCGCCCGCGCCGAAGTGGGACGGTCATACATTTTTGGGTTGGTTTTGGGACGAGGAGGGTGCATACCGTTTTGAGTTTGGGCATATTTTAGACCTTGATTGGACTTTGTACGCGCTTTGGGCACCCGTCAAGGAGAATTCGTACAGGGTGACGTTCAGGTTAATTTACCCCAAAATTTTGTCCGAAGAATATTTACCGGCGGGGAGTGTTATTGAATGTCCCGACGACCCCCATGCGGACGGGTACCGGTTTTGCGGTTGGTACGCCGACGCTTTGTTTACCCTGCCGTTTGGGTTTGGAGAAGAGTTACACGCCGATACCGATGTTTATGCGCGGTTTGTTGCGTTATATTTTGTCGTGTTTTTTGACAATGAGTGTGTATTTTGTACGTTGGCCGTGGAAGACGGCGCGCTTGTTTTGCCGCCCGACGACCCGGCGAGAGAGGGTTTTGTATTCGGGGGTTGGTATGCCGATGCGGGTCTGACCGAAAAATTCAATTTCGATAAGCCCATAACGCGGAATTCTGTCGCTTACGCGAGGTATTTATCCCTTTTTGTTTGTGAATTTTTTGACGGCAATGAATTTCTTTTTAGAGAAAGCGTGATTGAAGGCGGCGTAATAGAAAACCCTTCCGGCCGTGAAAAGGACGGATTTGTATTTGACGGCTGGTTTTTAGACGCGGGCCTGACGGAAAGGTTTAATTTTGACAGATCAATAACGCAAAATATCGTTATTTACGCGAAGTATTTATCAATTTTTGTTTGCGGGTTTTATGACGGCGAGGAACTGCTTTTTAGTAAAACTGTTGTCGAGGGTAACATATTGGAAAGACCCGCCGCTAATCCCGAAAAGGAAAATTTTGAGTTTGGCGGCTGGTTTTCGGACGCAGAGCTGGCGGAAGAATTTATTTTTGGCTTGCCGATAACCGCCGAAACGCGCGTTTGTGCAAAATTTATAAGACTTTACCGATTTTCCGCTTTTGTAAGCGGCATCGCCATATATGATATTTT
>Ga0123353_10000959_pt1 | contig 35263 bp, 28 predicted proteins | sample TergutLab28metaG_3_FD_92763 | JGI IMG/M metagenome (GOLD analysis project Ga0123353, IMG submission 92763) | Labiotermes labralis P3 segment gut microbial communities from Petit-Saut dam, French Guiana - Lab288 P3 | ecosystem: Host-associated > Arthropoda: Insects > Digestive system > Gut ... | reverse complement strand
TCCTCTTCGGTCAGTTCCCGGGCGGGGACGTCCTTGGCTTTGACGATGGTGGCGTTGATGTTGTAGGGCTTGATGGCCGCGGCGAGGCGTTCGGCGGCGGCGAGGTTGTAGTCGCTGTCGCCGACGGCGATGATGACGGCGCGTTGGTCGCGGAAGAAGCGGTAGATGTTGGTTTTGTCGTCGCCGAAGAAGACGGCCCGGTGGGTGGCTCCGGCGAGGTTGCGGGCGCGGGTCAGCGGTTTGAAGTCGAACGTCGCGTTGCCCGTCGTGCCGGCCAGCAGGTCGGTGACGGTGACGGTCCACGTGCCGGCGGCGTCGTTGGCGGCCAGCGGGAGTTCGACGGCGCAGGTGCCCGCGTCGGTGGCGCGGAAGAGGTCGTATCGGACCGCGCCCGCCGGGTCTTTGACGACGATCTGCAGCGGGGCCGTGCCGGAGATGACCTGGTTTTTCGCGTCGACGAGCGTGGCGGCGAAGTTCATCACGATGGGCGGCTGGCCTTCGCGGGTGAGGTCGAAGTTGACGACCGGAGCGGCCACGAGGACGCCGCCGATGGGCCTGGCGGGCCTGGCGAAGATTTTCATGTCGCCGGCGGCGAAGTCGATCGTCGCGCTGACGCCGCCGTTGGCCTTGGCGAAGGCCTTCGTGAGATCCTTGCCGGCCATCGCCTCGTAAATCGGCCGGCCCGTGTCCGGCAGCGTGATCGTGGCGGAGGTCGGTCCCGGCTGATCGGCAAAGCTGTCCGGCAGATGGCCGGCCATCACGAAGTTGACCGCGAAAATATACTCGATCTCGCCGCGAACCTGCCGGCCCGGAGCGATCAACGGATTGTCGCTGAGAAACGCCGGCGCGATCTTCGCAGCCGCCAACTTTTCCTTCAACGACTTCGCCAGCGGATCGACCGCCTTGAGCCACACCGCCCACCCGGCCAATTCAATCCGCCTGGCAAGCCTGGCTGCGTTGTCGGGCAGGGTGTTCATCACGTCGACATACGCCTTCCACACCTCCGCGTTGAGGCTTCTCGTCGAGGCATCCAGCGCGATCGCGCCGGGAATGTTCACCTTCACCTCGTCGGTCACCAGCACCAGCCCGCCGTTCCTGGCAAAATCCGCCAGCGCGTCAACCACGCCGGGGTCAAGGTATTCCACGCCGCACACGATGACGGCCTTGTGCGCCGCCGCCAGCGTGCCGTCGAGAACGTCCTCCTCCAGCACCACGGTCGTCGGCTGCTGAATAATCTTGCACGCCAAGTACACCATCGACAGGTGCCCCTGCTGCACCGCGGATTTGCGGAAATACGTATCGCTCTTGGAATACAAAATGGCCACGTCCTGCCGCGTGAACGCGGGCTTGGCGAAAATCGTGCCCAGCCGCAACACGGTCCGATTGGCCTGCGTAACCCCCTCGGCGCCCCTGGCCTTGGGGTTCATCTGCGGCGGCACCTCCAGGCCCTGGATGCCAGTGATGAACGACATGTAATGCTCCAGCAGATACTGTTCGCTGGTGTAATTGCCCCACTCGGGCAGATACCACGTGGGCTTGTCCCACTGCCGGGGCAGCGAGCATTCGAGGTAGTACGTGGCGTTGAGGTTCATCAGGCCCGAGTCGTTGTACCCGCCGTGCCCGCTGATGACGGGCATGGACCGCGCGACGTTGAAGTAGTAGCCGTCGTACAGGAACGGCCAGCCGTAGACGGTCTGCGTGACGGCGAGCATACCGGGCTTGATCCGCTCGATGGCGTCGCGGGAGGCCTTCCAGAACGCGTCCATGTAGCGCATTTTGAAGTCGTTGATCTGCGTCCAGTCGGCCAGGCTGGCGGGATCGGCGGTGTCGATCTCGTTGACCCAGGTCTGTTCCTTGCCGAACGCGCTGGCGTAGGCGCGGCGCTGGCTGGCGATGTCGTGATGCGTCATGACCGACTCGCCTTTGTCGTTCTTGAGATGCGGATGCCTGTTCCACGTCAGGCCCGGCTCGTCGTGCAAATGCACACCGATCGCGTTGGGCATCGTGCGGAACGGCAGGCCTCGATCCATCGCCCGCTGAATCGCGCCAATGTACACATTCGGATCCGACCAGTCGCACTCAAGGTTGAGGTCGTGCTGATGCCCGCCGCCCATCGCCATGATGCCCATGATGTCCATCTTCTCGCGAATGGAGATCTCCTCCACGCCGCCGAACATCAGGTTGATTTCAAGCCCGCCCTCGCCGTGGCCTTTCATGTTGTCGCCGCGCGGGCCGTTCCATTGAATCGTGCGGTACGTGCTCCGGCGGATGTGGCTGAACACGTCGATGTCCGCCTTGTCGCTGGCATCACCCATCGTCGCCGTCAGCGTGTACGCGCCCGGCTTGATCATCCAGCCGTTGAGACGCAGATTGTCCGTCGCGCTGCCGTCGCCGGCCTTCAGGCCGAACACAAACGTCATCGTCGATTTCCCGTCCGCTTCCGCCAGCACCAGCGTCACGGCCCCCGCCGGCAGCGCGCCCTCGCCGGAACGGATCACCGACACGTCGATCAGCTCATTCGTCTGAAACGCCGAGCGATTCTGCGGGAAGAACAGTGTCAATTCGATAGCGGAAACCATCGTCGCCGGCAGCAGCGTCATCAGGGAAATCAGCATCCATCTCGTCACGGTGGTCATGGGATATCCTTTCGATTGGAACGTTTTTGCGGTCCTTATTTTTTCAGCACGTCGCTGCCTGTTCGGTTGGTGGCGTTGCCGTCCCAGTGGTGTTTGGCGATGGCGTCGAGGATCTGGTAGGCGGTTTCGATGGCGGCCAGGCCCGCCTGGGCGGAGACGGTGGGGGCGGCGCCTTCTTCGACGGTTTTTCGGAAGGCTTCGGCCTGTCGGCGGAGCGGTTCGGTGCTGTCGTCGACGGTGAGCTGTTCGAATTTCAGCAGTTTGGTGTAGTCGACGCTGGCGGCGAGTTCGGCCAGGTCGGTCACGTCGAGTTCGCGGGCCATCTGGAGGAGGTCGAGGTTGTCGTGTTTTTCGATGACGACGCCGGTTTTCTTCGCGAAATCGACGCTGAGGTAGGCTTGTTCGCTGAAGATGCGCATTTTGCGTTCGGTTTTGACGGCCAATCGGCTGGCGGTGATATTGGCGACGCAGCCGTTGGCGAATTGGAGTCTGGCGTTGCAGATGTCCTCGTGTTTTCCGATGACGGCGACGCCGATGGCGTGGACGTCGACGACGTCGCTGGCGGCGAAGGTCAGGACCAGGTCGATGTCGTGGATCATCATGTCGAGGACGACGCCGACGTCGGCGGAGCGGAAGGTGAACGGGCTGATGCGGTCGGCCTGGATGAATTTCGGCGCGACGGCGTATTGGTTGATGGAGAGGACGGCGGGGTTGAATCGTTCGGTGTGTCCGACCTGAACGCGGGCGCCGCTTTGGTTGGCCAGTTCGATGATTTCGCGGGCGGTGGCGACGTCGGGCGCGAGCGGTTTTTCGATGAGCACGCTTTTGCCGGCCTGGAGGAACGGCCTGGCGGCGTCGAGGTGGAATTTTGTCGGCACGGCGATGACGGCGGCATCGCAGAGGGCGACGGCCTGCGCGGGATCGGCCAGCGCGGTGCAGCCGCGTTGTTTGGCCAGAGCCTCCGCGGCGGCGGCGTTGGAATCCACCACGCAGACAAGCTGCGCCCCGGACAATTCACTGAGGACGCGGGCATGCAGCTTGCCCATCCGACCGGCCCCGACGACGGCAACGCGAAAACTCATGGCAGCTCCTGGAGGTTTTGTTTTCGGGAGTGTACCGGAAAAGGGCAGGGCGAATGTATCTAAAATTCGGGTTTCGGGTGTGGTTGAATTTTCTGGTACGATGAAAAGTCTGGTTTTCCGTGACAAACAACCGATTGGCCTCCCCGCTCTCGTATCCAACGTTGATACACATCTACAACGCTACAGTCTCCATTTGCTTCGGGCTTCGAGTTTCGGATTTTCCGCTGCCTCGCCGTTGTGGTACAGTACGGCCATGGGTACACGAATTCAGCGGCGTGATGGGCGGCGGGCGGATGCGCTTCGGGCGGTGCGGATTACGCCGGGGTTTGTTCGCAAGGCGGACGGTTCATGCCTGATCGAGATGGGCGGCACGCGGGTGATCTGCACGGCCAGCCTGGCGCCCGGCGTGCCGGAGTGGCGTGTCGGCAAGGGCCTGGGATGGATGACCGCGGAGTACGGCATGTTGCCTGCCTCCACGGGCGGCCGGAAGGCCCGGCCCGGCGTCAAACCCGACGGGCGCGGCGTGGAGATTCAGCGCCTCATCGGCCGCGTGCTGCGAACGGTGATCGACTTCGCCGCGTTGGGCGAAAACACGATCTACCTGGACTGCGACGTCCTGGAAGCCGACGGCGGCACGCGCACCGCCGCCATCACCGGCGCGTACGTGGCGATGGCGATGGCGGTGGCCAAAGCCGCCGCCGCGGGCGTGTGTTCCGCCCGCGCGGTGCGCGGCGCGGTGGCGGCCGTCTCGGTCGGCATCGTCAACGGCAAAGCCCTCCTCGACTTGGACTACACCGAAGACTCCGCGGCCGACGTCGACATGAACGTCGCCATGCTCCACAACGGAACCTTCGTCGAAATCCAAGCCTCCAGCGAAAAAGCCCCCTTCACCGACCACCAACTCGCCACCCTGCTGGCGCTGGCCCGCAAGGGAATCAAGCGGTTGCTGGCGGAGCAGAAAAACGCGTTGATTCGTTAACCAAAGGAACAAATAATGATCGCCCCGTTTACGAAACACCAAGCCGCTTTTCTCGAACTGCAATACGGCCTGTTTCTGCATTTCGGGCCCAACACGCTGGAAGGCGAAGGATGGGGGTCGGGGAAATTTCCCGCCGCCGATCTGGTGTTTCCGAAACTCGACCCCAATCAGTGGGCCGACATGGCCGCGGGGGCCGGCATGAAGTATGGCGTCCTGACGGCGAAACATCACGAGGGGTTTTGCCTCTGGCCCAGCGAGCACACGGAATATTGCGTGAAAAACTCGCCGGGCCGGCCTGACATGATCGGCCAGTTCGTCGAAGCGTTTCGCAAAGCCGGGCTGAAAACGGGCATCTATTATTCACTGTGGGACAAAAATTATCCGCGGTACGACGACGATGAAATCTACGCCCAGTACATGATGAATCAGCTCACGGAGCTGCTAACGAATTACGGCGAGATCCTCTGCATCTGGTTCGACGGCATGTGGGACAAGGATCACCCCACGCGCGAGTGGGCGTACGACCCCGCGTGGGAGGCGGACCCCAATTCCGGCCTGGGACACGGCGAGCGGTGGCGCTGGCCTGCCGTGTACGAACACGTGCACAGCCTTCAGGACAACTGCCTGGTGACGATCAATTCCAGCAGCGACCGCCCTGGGCTGGTCAAGTATCCGCCGGTGGATTATCGAAGCTGCGAGCAGTTGGATTTCATTTTTCAGGGCAAGCGGTTCGAGCCGCATTTTGACCCGGTGTACACCAACCCGGACGGCTCGCAAATCCGCCTGCCGCTGGAAATCAGTTGCTCGCTGCCGCCGCAATGGTTCTGTCTCGACAAGCTGTTCTATTTCCATCCCTCCGTGGATGCCATCTGCGGCTGGCACAAAACCGCCAGGGACAACAATGCCAACCTGCTGATCAACGTCGGCCCGGACCGAACCGGCCTGGTCCCCGAGTATCACCGGTACTATTTCGACACGGTGGCGAAACGGCTGGGGCTGCGGTAGGCGAGAGTTTGTTTCGATTTCGTGCTTCGGAATTTCGGATTTTTTCGCTACGATTGGTGCCATATGATGACCATGAAAACAATTTTCCACGTCGGATGCCTCGCCGTGCTGGTCGCGACGTTGACGGGATGCGGCTCTGGATTCACCGCCGACGGCGACGTCCGCATTTTGCTCTACACGTGGGACGCGGAGGACGGGGATCATGCCGGCCATGCCGCCAGGGTCAAGGCGATTATCGAACGCGACAAGTTCAAAAACCTCACGATCATCAGCAAGCAGAATACGACCGAACTGTACATGGGCCGTTACATCACCATCGAGGCCGCCGAAGACGACCTCAAAATGGCCAAGGCGTACAAAAACACCCGGTGGGGCGACGACCGCCCGTTCGCGTTCGCCCGAACCGTGCTCACGCCGGGCAAGGACGTCGGCCCGCCGGAATGGAACCTCATGAACGTCCACACCAAGTACGTCTACACCGTCGTGGTCATGACGTACCACGATCAGGACAAGTACGTCGGGCGGCGTCAGCGGGCGGTGGAGGCCTGCAGGAAATTGCGAAGCCAGGGCGAGTTGGCGTTTTTCCACCACGGGGCAAGCAGTTCGAGCGTGTGCGTCGGGCTGTTCAAAATCAACGGCGTCCGCATCCGCATGGCGCCGGCCATGGCGAGCGACACCGAACGGGGCGTCCCGACGATCGAGAAACGGTATCCGTCCGCCGAAGTCCAGGCGGTGCTCAAGAAATATCCGGCGATCCTCGCGAACGACCGCCAGATGATCATCACCGTGCCCACCGCCAAAAAGCCCAACATGGATGTCAGCAGCGTAACGCTGACGGGCGACGCCGACCGTCTGGGCTCCTTCGAGGAATTCCATGCCCCCAGCTATGTCATTGAAATCCCCCGACGACCCTCCGCAAACGATCCGTTTGCTGGTATTGGCGACTCGTAATCCGGGAAAACTCAAGGAAATTCGCGAATTGCTCGCCGGCGGGCCGCTGACGGTGGCCGGCCTGGAGGCGTTCGGCGACATTCCCGAACCCGAGGAGACGGGCGAGACGTTCGCCGACAACGCGCGCGACAAGGCGACGTATTACGCCGCCGCCACCGGACAATGGTGCCTCGCCGACGACAGCGGACTGGTCGTCGACGCCCTCGGCGGTCAGCCGGGCGTGCGGTCGGCCCGATACGCAGCCGACGACGTCCCGCCCGGTGCGACGCGGCACGAGATCGACCAGGCCAACAACCGCAAACTGCTCCGCGAACTCGCGGCCACGCCCGACGACGCCCGCACCGCGCGATTCGTCTGCCACGTCGCCCTGGCCCAGCCAGGCCCGACACAACGCGACGCCCGCGTGCAACTCGAAGCCGCCGGCGGCGTCGAAGGCCGAATCCTCCACGCCCCACGCGGCGACAACGGCTTCGGCTACGACCCGCTCTTCCTCATCATCGAAAAAAACCGCACCACCGCCGAACTGCCCGCCGACGAAAAAAACGCCATCAGCCACCGAGGCCAGGCCATGCGAAAACTGGCGGCCATGCTGCGGGACCATTTGTAGCGGGGACATTTCTTACCACAGAGACACAGAGAACCACAGAGAGATACGTGTTGGCGTTCGAACAATTGCTTTCACTGTGTCTCTGTGGTAAAAAACACCCCCTCGATTTTTCACGCGGAAATCGCACATCCGTGTAATAATGGTGACATGAGCGTCCAACGTATTCTCATTCTGGTGAATCCCGCCAAGGCCGGTGCGGCCGCCGCGGTGGCGGAGTGGAGCGCGTGGCTGCGGCCTCGCGTCGAACGCGTCGATGTGCGGCACGTCAGCCCGGACGGGATGGATGTCTCCGACCTGCCCGCCGACGCCGATCTGTGCCTTGTGCTGGGCGGCGACGGCACGCTGCTCTGGGCCGCCCGAATGCTCGCCGCCCGCTCCGTGCCGCTGCTGGGCGTCAACATGGGCAAGCTCGGCTTCCTCGCCGAGTTCAGTCGGGACGAACTCCAACGCCACCTGCCCGCCGTGCTGGCAGGCGAGGTCGCCCCCACCCGCCGGCTGATGCTCCGCGTATGCGTCAGCGGGGCCGACACGCAACGATTCTGCTCGGTGGTCGCCAACGACGTCGTGATCTCCGCAGGCCCGCCGTTCCGCATGATCGAACTGTGCGTGCAGCAGGACGGCCGCGACGTGGCCCACTACCGCGGCGACGGGCTGATCATCGCCACCCCCTCCGGCTCGACGGGCTACAACATGTCCGCCGGCGGGCCAATCCTGCACCCGACCATGACCGCCGTCGCCATCACGCCCATCGCGCCGCACAGCCTGTCCATCCGCCCGATCATCACAGGCCCAGGCCACGTCATCACCGTCCGCGCCCTCCGCGTCAATCACGGCTCGGCCCTGATGGTCGACGGACAGGCCACAAGCACCCTCTGCGGCGGCGACACCATCGAAGTCACCCGCGCCCCGCACGACGCCCTCATCATCCCGCACCCCGACCGCTCGTTCTTCCAAACGCTCTCGGAAAAACTCCAATGGGCCAAGGGACCGCACTACCAGTAGGGACTTTCCTTCTCGTGGCGCTGGGGGAGATCCCGTTCAAGGGAACCGTTCAGCCAATAGCCAGTAGCCATCAGGTATGGCCAGGCTTGCTGTCTGTCACACGATCAAACGTTTTTCACCCCGTGAATCACATTCCCGCCCTCCTTGTCTTTTCGCCTTCGTCTCTCCATACCTACTGGCTATTGGCTATTGGCTGAACGGTTCCCTCGAACGGGATCTCCCCCAGCGCCACGAGAAGGAAAGGTACAGACGCTAACGCAAGTCCCGCTCCTCGCCTGCCGATAGGTACGGTGGATCCCTGCCGTTGTCGGCATGCGAGAGCGTATGGATATAGCGACCATCATTGGAATCGTGTTGGGCCTGGCGTGCATTTTGATCGCCGTCATTGCCGACGGCGGGCAGTTCGGGCTGTTTTTCAATATTCCCGCCATCGTGGTGGTGATTGGCGGCTCGATCGCCGCGGTGTTCGTGCATTTCAGCATGAAGGAAGTGTTCGGCATCGCGGGCATTCTCAAGAAGACGGTCTTCAACCGCCTGCCCAGCGAGCAGGAGTTGATTCAGAAGATGGTCGATTACTCGGCCATCAACCGCCGCGACGGCGCGTTGGCATTGGAGCAGCAGTTGGCGTCGGCGGGCGAGCCGTTTCTCGTCAAGAGCCTCCAGATGGTCATTGACGGCCAAAGCGAGCAGGCCATTCAGCAGCAGCTTGCCTCGGAGATTCTGTATCTTGAGGAGCGTCACAGCGACGGCAAGAAGATCATGGATTTCATCGGCGCGTCGTGTCCGGCATTGGGCATGGTGGGCACGCTGATCGGGCTGGTGCAGATGTTCAGCCACATGGACGACCCCCAGAGTATCGGCGCGGGCATGGCGGCGGCATTGGTGTGCACGTTTTACGGCGCGTGGTTCGCCAACCTGTTTTTCCTGCCGATGGGCGGCAAGCTGGGCATGCGGTCCAAGAAGGAAAAGCTCATTCGCGAGATGATTCTGGAAGGCGTGATCGGCATCGTGCGCGGCGAAAGCCCCACCACCGTCCGCGAACGCATGCAGGCGTTCATCTCGGCCAGACACCGCGAACAGCTCAAGCCTCGAGTGTGACGCACGGGGTTTCCGTTCTCGTGGTACCCACGAGAGACTCGTTCGAGGGAAACAAGCCAATAGCCAGCAGCCAGTAGCCAATAGGTATGGAAAAACGAGGGCGAAAAGGCCATAAAAGCGGGAGCGAATACGTGGATCGCCAAAATCAACATCGTGTGATATGCGGTCACACCCAGCCATACCTGCTGGCTACTGGCTGCTGGCTATTGGCTTGTTTCCCTCGAACGGACGGTTCGCCCACGCCACGAGAACGGAAAGCCCCTGGAGTATGACGCATGCGATACGTCAGGCCCCAGCAACATGGCGAGGAGGAAGGCGGCGGGCACAGCGTCGGGCTGTGGTACGTCTCCTTCGCGGACATGATCATGCTGTTGTTGGCGTTCTTCGTCATGCTGAGCACGTTCTCCTCCTACGACCAGGAAGCCCGCACCAAATTCGCCGGCGCCTGCTACTACATCGCCTCCAACAGCGTGTTCCCCGCCAGGGAAATCCCGCACCAGGCCTTCGCGCAGATCCTCCCGCCGGTCGTGAACTTCACGCAGGCGGGCGCCGAAAAACCCAACGAACTCGACGACGAGGACGTGCCCAATCCGCTACGCCTCGAGGTGCAGGACAACCGCGCGTTCTATGAACAAAAGGTGCTCTCCCTGCCCGCGAAAACCCTCTACAACCGCGACGGACAACTCACCGACGACGGCATACAACTGCTCGCCAAACTCGGCGAATACCTCCGACGAGACCCCTGCGCCGTGCTTGTCGCGTATCCGCCAAACGGCGAGTCCGCCGCCGCACACATCGGCGCCGCCTACCGCGCCGAACGTGCGTACACCGTCCTGAAACACCTCGCCGATGCCGAACGCATCCCCGCCGCACACCTGGGCATGTATCAACCCCCCGCCGCACAGAGCAATCCGTACGCGGGCGAACCGATTCTCGAAATCACACTGCGTAACGGGGGAATTTTCCGATGAGCGACGGCGGCGGCGAAAAAGTGCCCCTCTGGATCATCTCCTTCGCGGACATGATCACGCTGCTGCTGGCGTTTTTCGTCATGCTTCAGGTGCTCGCCACCGAACGGGACCTGACGTACAAAGGCCGCGCAGCCAGCGAAAGCTTCCGCCGGGCGATTCAGGGATTCGGCATCCCCGATCTGCTCTGGGGAAAGCAGGTTGCGGAATACGACCAGTTAAGGCCGGCGTATGCCACGGAATCCGACCCGCAGCCGGACCCGACCAATCGTCAACGGATTCTTGGCGACGAGGCGATTCGGGCGGCCTTTGCGGACGTGGAAAAAGCGATCGCGACAAAGTCAACGCGGCTGTCGGAAGTGACGATAAGTAAGAAGATCGTGCCGTCGGCGTTTGAGCCTGGCGGCGCGACGCTGACGCGTGCGGGTCGGGACGCGATGGAGGAATATCTTCGCGCGGTCCGCGACGCTCGCGGGAATCGTCCGACGCGTGTGTACGTGATCGGCGTGGTGGCGGATGCGGAGGGCTTGCCGCCGGCCAGGGCGTGGGAATTGTCCGCCCGTCGTGCGGCGGCGGCGGGTCAGGCGCTCGACTCATTGACAGCCGACGTGCAGGGTCGGGGACTTTGGCAGGTGCATTCGTACGGCAATCTGGACGCGTCGCGTTGGCGTGACGTGTACGGCGAGGGCGTGGAAAACGCGCAGTTGTTGCTGGCGGTGACGGAGGCTCAGCGGTATGGCGACTGACGAAAAAAAATCCGGCGGTGCCGCATCGAAAGCGGGCAAGGCCGATAAAACCGGCGGCGGGAAATCCGATGCCGACAAGGCCGGCGCCATCGTGATGTCCCGCGCGATGATGGTCGGACAGCTCGCGCTGGCGATGGCGGCCGTCGGACTCGTGGGAGGCCTGATGGCGGCACAACTGGCCGGCAGCCCGCGCGCCGCCAAGGCGGCCACCGACGCCGACGCCCACGCCGAGCATGGCCACGCCAAACACGGCGCAGCCAACGACGCGCGACCCGTCGACGACAAATTCGTCTACATCGAACTCGATCCGGTCATCGTCAACCTCGACGAACACCGCATGCTGCGCTACGTCCGCGCGAGCGTCATCATCGAACTCGACGCCACCAACAAAAAACAACTCAAAACCACCCAAGACCTCATCGAACGGCGAAAACTCGTCCTCAAAAACCGGCTCACCCTCTTCCTGGCCGGCAGAACCCCCGACGAAGTCCGAGGCGACAAAGCCCTGCGACACCTCGAACGACAAATCCGCGACGACTTCAACCAGGAACTCTGGCCCGACAAAAAAGGCCTCATCCACGACGTCTTATTCAAAGAATTCGCCGTCCAGTAGGCACGCCCGCAGGAAAGATTTTTTCATCACAGAGGCACAAAGGATACAGAAATGGACGTTGAAAACTCACAAAATGTTTTCATTGGCTCGCCTTTTTGCGCTGTAGAACGTTGAAAAAGCGAACACCTTTAAAGAAAAAACGCCGGCGTAAGTAGTACCAAGTACACCGACAGGAAAACTGCGCCCACAATCCTCTGCCCCCCACGGCCTCGCATCGTGAGACTCAGGGCGAGCGCGAAAGCGATGACAGGCACGGCCACCCGTATCACGGGCGAGGCCTCGAAGAAAAAACCCTCATGGCCGCCGATGTGGCCGCACATACACATAGACACCGACATCCACAAAACGGCTAAAAAGCAGACCCAATTCAAGATTTCGAGCGTTGTTACACTGACGAGCGACCTGCGATACCATGGTGTTTTGGTGACCATGTTCTATCATACCGCTGCGTTCACGCAACGGCCCCCAGCCGGTCACCGTCGATTTCCACGTAGTCCGCCTGGAGGATCGTCGGTTCGGGAATCGGATCGCCGTCCTCCAGCATGCCCTTGAGATGCAAGGCGATGGCCTCTTCCATGAGTTGTAAACATTCTTCCCGCGTTTCGGCGGCCGCCACGCAGCCGGGCAGGTCGGGCACGTAGGCGCTATAGTTCGAGCCTTCGGCGTACTCCAGCAAAATGAGATATTTTCGCGATGCCATGTCGTTCTCCTGCTCCACTGATATTGTACCACAGCCCCGCAGATCGGCCTACAGCAGGCCGGCCTGCCTCAAGATACTTTTTTGTGTCTTGGGATGAAGATCCACGCTTGGCTTTCCCGCGATGGTCACGCGGCCCTTCTTGGCTGGGTGTGTGTACTGCCTATGGCTCGTGCCGCCGCCGGGCAACTCGATCCACCCATCTTTCTCCACCAATCGGATAACCTCTCGGACCTTCATCGGCATGGTCTATTCCTTGGTAATTTCCGCCGCGAGGATATCTTCATACGTCTCACGCCGCCGGATCACGCGCCAGGCCGTGCCGTCGACCAGCACTTCGGCGGCGCGGGGGCGGCTGTTGTATTGGTTGGACATGACGAATCCGTACGCGCCGGCGGTGAAGATCGTCAGCAGGTCGCCGCGTTGCATGGGCGGCAGCGTGCGGTCTTTGGCGAGGAAATCACTGCTCTCGCACACACCGCCGACCACGTCCACCTTTACGCCACCGGGGGCTTCGTGCGAAATCTGTCGCGGCGGCGAGGTCTCGCCCGCGGCCAGTTTGGCCGGCCAAACAAAATGCTCCGAGCCATACAACGCCGGGCGAATCAGGTCCGTCATCGCCGCGTCGACGATCACGAAATTCCGCTCGCCGCCCTGCTTGACGTACAACACGCCCGCCAGCAGCACGCCGGCGTTGGCGTTGATCGACCGGCCCGGCTCGAGAATCACCTCAAGCCCGCGGCCGCGAAGCAGCGGCACGATCGCCGCCGCGTACGTGGCCGCGTCGGGACTCTTGCCGGCTTCGTAATCTGCCGCGAACCCGCCGCCGATGTCCAGCGTGCGAATCACGAACCCTTGCCCACGCAGCCGCTCCATCATCGCCAGCGTCTTCGTGACGGCCTCGACATACGGGTCGGCCGTGTAAATCGGCGAGCCAATGTGCAGATGAATCGCGTCCAGCCGCAACGACTCCACGCGGCCGTACGTCTGGAAAAACCGCTCGGCCCGTTCGATGTCCACGCCGAATTTACTCTCCTTTTTGCCCGTCGACGTGTAGCGGTGCGTCTTGGGGTCGATGTCGGGATTGACCCGCAGCGCCGCCCGCATGGATCGGCCGGCCTGTCGGCAGAGGCGGGCGACGTTTTCGAATTCCTGCTCGCTCTCGATGTTGAAAAGCCCGATGCCCGCGTCGATGGCCTGGCGGATCTCGGCGTCGGTCTTGGCCACGCCGGCAAAGACGACCTTGCTCATCTCGCCGCCAGCGGCCTGGGCGCGAACCAACTCGCCGCCGCTCACCACGTCGAAACCGCTGCCCAACTCCCTGAGCAGCCGCAGCACGTGAACGTTGGAAAGGCTTTTGATGGAATAACAAATCATCGGCGACAACTCCGCGAACGCGGCGGCGATTCGACCGTAATGATGCCGCAACGTGGCCGCGGAATATACATACACCGGCGTGCCGACCTTCGTGGCGATATCCGCCACCGGCACGTCTTCACAAAACAGCGACCCGTTTCGATACGCAAAATAATCCATGACACACCTCGGTAAGTAAGCTCCCTAGCCTAGCCGACATTGCCGCTGGCGACAAGCCGTCAATCGGGACCGTCAGGGTCTTTCGGTTCTCGTGGCGTGAACGAACGATTCGTTCGAGGGAACCGTTCAGCCAGTAGCCAATAGCCAGTAGCCATCAGGTATGGTGGAGTTTGTTGTGGCTCACACGATCCGCAGGGTTCGCTACGCGACAATACGTTGCCGCTCTCATTGTTTTTTTCGCCCTCGCTCTTCCATACCTATTGACTACTGGCTATTGGCTACTGGCTGAACGGTTCCCTCGAACAGGCGGTTCGCTTGCGACACGAGAACGGAAAGCCCCTGCGGGGTCGTCGGCGGTCTGTTGTTTTCTCGGCGTACGCGGTACAATCGGGCCATGCTGGAATTGATCGAACAATTGACGCGACTGGGTTCGCCTCGTGTGCTGCTGATTGGCGATTTTCTCCTCGACGCGTACGTGTATGGCCACGTGGAGCGGATCAGTCCCGAAGCGCCCGTGCCCGTGCTGAACGTGCTCCGCCGCGAGGAGATTGCCGGCGGGGCGGGCAACGTGGCCGCGGCCGCGGCAGCGCTGGGAGCGCGCGTCACCTGCGTCGGCGTGATCGGGCAGGATCTCGCGGGCGGGCGTCTCGACGAATTGCTCACCGGCATGGGCGCGGACACGACGCGGCTGCTGCGGTTGACCGACCGCCCCACCGCCGTCAAGACGCGCTACGTGGGCCTGGCCCAGCACCGCCACGCGCAGCAGATGCTCCGCGTGGACGAGGAACATCTCCACGACCTGTCCGCCGACGCGCAGGACCGGCTGGTGCGGGCCGCCGCCGATGCCGCCGCCGATGCCGACGTGGTCGTGCTAGAAGATTACAACAAGGGCGTCTGCCGCGGGGAGTTGGGGCGTCGGCTGATCGAGGCCTCCCGCGCCGCCGGCCAGTGCGTCGTGGTGGACCCCGCGCTGCTGCACGACTTCACGCGATACCGCGGCGCGACGCTGCTCAAGCCCAACCGCTTCGAAGCCAGCCGGGCCAGCGGCGTGGACATCCACGACAACGCCACGCTCCAGCAGGCCTCCGAGCGGCTGCTCGAACAGGCCGACGCGCAGGCCGTCGTCATCTCACTCGACCGCGAGGGCGCGTACTTCTGCCGCCGCGGACAGGCGGGCAAACGCATTCCGCACCAGCGGCCTCGAAACGTGTACGACGTCACCGGCGCGGGCGACGAAACGGTGGCCGTGCTGGCGGTGGCGATCGCGGGTGGATGCTCGTACGAGCAGGCGGAGGAACTCGCCAACGTCGCCGGCGGGCTGGAGGTCGAAAAATTCGGCTTCGTGCCGATCACGCGGCAGGAGATCGCCGACGAGTTGCGGCGGATGCAGGGGCTTCGCGGCGGGAAGGTTCTGCCGCGGACGAGCCTCGTTGGCGAACTCGCGCGGCGGCGGCAGCGCGGCGAGGTGATCGTCTTCACCAACGGCTGTTTCGACCTGCTCCACACCGGCCACGTGCGGTATTTGCAGCAGTCTCGCGAGCAGGGCAACTGCCTGATCGTCGCGATCAATTCCGACGCGAGCGTGCGGCGGCTGAAGGGCCCCACGCGGCCTGTCGTCGGCGAGCGCGAACGCGCGGAAATGCTCGCCGCCCTGGAATGCGTCGACTACGTGACGATCTTCGACGAAGACACGCCGCTGGAACTGCTGGATCTCCTTCGCCCGGACATCCTCGTCAAGGGCGGCACGACGCCGGAAATCGTCGGCCGCGACCTGGTCGAACGCTACGGCGGCAAAGTGTGCACCATGGCCCTGGTCGACGGCCAAAGCACGACGCAGATCATCACGAAAATTGTGGAACAGACGAAGTGAGGAAACAGACTGTTAGGCTGTTAGGCTGTTAGGCTATTAGTCTGTTAGGCGCGACGGTTGGAAGATGAAAAACGCGTCGCAATGGCTTGCCGGTTTGCGCTGTAGGACGTTGAAAACAACCGAGCGGCCTCCCCGGTCTTACGCGTGGAACGGCCGGATCACAGCCGCGTCAGCGGCGTCTGATGTAGCCCAGGGCGAGCCGTACTCGGCGAGCCCTGGGGAAAGGACTTAAAATATTCAAGCCCCGGAGGGGCGCCTGCACGCGGCGGCAAAGTAGGATTTTGTCGATGTCCACGGATGTGTTTTTCACGGAACCTTTTTTGTACATCGCCAGTCGTGTTTCACGACCGATGGCCTGGCGAAAACGATCGCGTTTATTCCGGAAACGGCCAAAATTGAAATTGGTCGATCATGCCGAAAATTTTGAGTGCCCCGATGATACCGTGCGCCTGTTACGGTTATTTCTGAAATGGACCCACATGAGCTTTGGCGTTCCCGTTACGCGATTACGCCCAGAGGACAGAGTCGATGTGGAACTAAAATTCCCGTCGTTACGATTGCATGCTGCCATGATGAATGAATTTTTTGAGAGCCTTGAATGCACTCTCGTGGAGTTCGAGTGCGGTTTTTTTCCGCCACCGTTTGATAACATAGACCTGCACCGGTGCTCGTTGAAACAACTGTTTGATCATCTGTTGTATTGTATTCATGAGAACAAAACACGGCCGCCGAATGAATCGGACTCGCTGGTGTAACGCTGTGGAGAGCAAACAATGTCTCGTCTCGCCATATTTTTGGATCGCGACAAAACATTAATTGAGGACCCCGGCTACATTGCCGATCCTTCGCTGGTGAAATTATTACCCGGCGTCGGGCCGGCGTTGCGGAAGCTGGCGGAGGCGGGCTATGCGTTGGTCGTGGTGACGAATCAATCGGGGATCGCGCGGGGGATGTTGACGGAGGTGACGCTTGGGCGGATTCACGACGAATTGCGGCGGCAGCTTGGCGAGTTCGGCGTGACGCTCGACGCGATTTACTATTGTCCGTTTCATCCCGAGGGCACGGTGGGGCCGTACGTGAAAGAGAGCGAATTTCGCAAACCCCAGCCAGGCATGCTGCTACGGGCGGCGGCGGAGATGGGGTTGTCGCTGGAGGGCAGTTGGACGATCGGTGATAGCGTGCGCGACGTGCAGGCGGGGCGGCTTGCCGGCACGCGGACGATTTGGATTGCGGCATCACACACGTCACAGGGCGCGGCGGATGCGTCGCGCGAGGCGTTGGCGGATTTCGTCGTGGGCGATTTCGCGGCGGCGGCGGCGATTATTTTGCGAAGCGGATCCGCTCCAACGCGCCGGCCAACAGCGCCGCCAGCGTCGTGAGCAGTTGGAACTGATCGGGCGACAGCGGCCGATGGTCGAAAGGCCTGACGCCGACGACACCGATATTCGGGACCAGCGGCACGAACAGAATCGGGCATGCCGGCAGCGTGTCGGTGCCCAGTCCCGCCGCCTGGCCGTGCGCGAGAGCCCACTGCGCCACGGCGAGATCCTGCGGGCCTGGCGACGACGTAGCCGGCCCGGCGGGCAGCGACTCGTCAACACCAATTCGTTTGTCGCCGCCGGCCTGCAGAATGAACACCTCGCCGCCGAGCCCCTTGCCGACGTGCCGCCGGGCGATCTCGACGGCCTGGGCCACCGTGGCCGCCGTGGCCAACTCCTTGCTCATCGCGTAGAGCGTGAGCGTGCGCCATTCGCGATGTCTCGCCGCATCGGCCTGCCGACGAAGGCGAATCGCCAGCACGCTCACCACCACGCCAAGCAGACATACCAGCACCGTCGTGGACACATGCATCGCCGCCAGCAGTTTCGCCGCCTCCGCGCAGGCGGCCACGACCAGCACGGCCAGCAGATACCTTCGCCACGGCCAATCCCGCCGCGCGCGACGCCCGCCGTCGCGACGAACCGCCGGGCCAACCGCGCCGGTGATGACGTGCACGTCGATGCCACCGCACCGCCGAATGAGTTCGTGCGCGAGCGAGCCGCACAGCCCGCCACGCCAGCGAACGCGGGCGGACCTGCCGACGACGATCGTCGTGACATGCCGCGCCTGCGCATACGCGACAATTTCCCGCGCGACGCCGACACCCGACAGCGTGGCCGTCTCCGCGCCGAGAAGCCCCGCCATCCGCAGATTCGCCCACACGCGGTCCTGCGCCACCGGACTGACTCGCGAGCCGACCAACTCCACGGACACGGCCAGCCACGGGCAGCGTTGCGTCATGGCCATGCGCGCGGCGGCCCGCACCAGCCGGGCAGAGAGCGGACTCGGCCCCACGCACACCAGCAGCCGATCGGTCGTCGGAACCACCGCGCCCTCGTGACGGTAACTCTCCGCCTGCACGTTGACACGCTCGGCCATACGGCGCAACGCCAGTTCGCGAAGGGCGACGAGATTGGCCTTGGTAAAAAAATTCCGCATCGCCGCGGCCGCGCGGTCGGGGACGTACACCTTTCCCTCGGCCAGCCGCTGGAGCAGGTCGTCGGGCGGCAGGTCGACGAGTTCGACCTCGTCGGCCTGATCGAAGAGGGTGTCGGGTACGGTCTCGCGAACGCGGACACCGCTGAACTGGGCGACGACGTCGTTGAGCGTTTCGATGTGCTGGACGTTGAGCGTGGTGTAGACGTCGATGCCGGCTTCGAGCAGTTCGGTCACGTCCTGCCAACGTTTTGCGTGTCGGCTGGCGGGGGCGTTGGTGTGGGCCAACTCGTCGACGAGGATCACGCGGGGCCTGCGTGCCAGAGCCGCGTCGAGGTCGAACTCCGTCAGTGTCGTGCCGCGATAGTCGACGCGGCGGACCGGCAGCGACTCCATGCCCGCCAACATCGCCATCGTTTCCGGCCTGGCGTGCGGCTCGACGTAGCCGATGACGACGTCGGCGCCCGTGTCGCGCGCAAGCCGGGCGGCCTCGAGCATCGTGAACGTCTTGCCGACACCCGCGCACGCGCCGAAGAACACCTTCAGCCGGCCTCGCGCCGCCTGCCGCTGCTCGGCCTGCACCTGCGCAAGCAACTCGTCGGGATTGGGACGGTCCGATTCCATATTCGTTGACTCGTTAATTCGTTATGAAAAAACAAAAACACATGTTCCCAGGGTTCGCCGAGTACGGCTCACCCTGCGTAGCTCGCAGAGCGAAGCAGGGGGCTACCCAAGACGCCCCGTTGGGGCTGTGGGCCGGCGACTGCCGCGCGAGGTCGGGAAGGCAATCGGTTGTTTTTCTCACAAAACCATACACCTCCGTCATACCAGAAAATCCAGTCACGCCCCCGCGCTGCATCGTTAAAACACGCCCGGTAATAATCGCCAGCGGACCTGGCCACAATACGCCACGTAACCGCTTAAATGTTTCGCGAGAAACCGTTCCTCCAGCACCAGCCGCCAGAGGATCGCGACCGCGACGGGGCCGTACAGCGTCAGGCCCCACCACGACCCCATCGCTGGCGGCGTGCCCAGCAGCATCAGCAACGCGCCGCTATACATCGGATGGCGAACCGCCGCGTACGGGCCTGTCGAGACGACGTGCTGGCCCGGCTGAACTTCCACCGTCGCCGACGCGAACGCGTTGGCCCGCATGGCCGCGTAGACGATCCAATATCCCACCACCGTGAACACCAGCCCCGCCACCACCGCGACGAGCGGCACGTGACTCCAGCCAAAACGATGGTCCAGGCCCGAGATCAACAACATGCCGTAAAACGGCACCGACGCGAACGCCTGAATGATTTGTTGCGCCCGCTCCGTCTCCGCCCACGGACCAGCCTGTAACCGCCGAGCCATCAACTCGGGATTTTTCCTGGCCAAATACCACGTCAGCCAGACGGTGCACGCAAAAAACGCAACCCAGTACGCCCAGCCTTGCCAATACGACAACGACCACGCCGAGACGAAAATCAACACCCACGAACTGATCCCCGCCGCCGTCAACTGCCGCCACGCCCGCTTTTCCACCTCACTCATGTTCGCCTCCGAACCGTAGCACGGGCGTCCCGCCCATGAGTCCCACGGGCATCTTGCCCGTGGTTGCGGCTGGTTGGAATTTCGTAATGGAAAATCGCCACCGCTCGCACTAACTTCATACTGAGATTTTCAAGGCCACGTTGCATGGGCAGGATGCCCATGGGACTCACGGGCGAGACGCCCGTACTACGGCTTCATGTCGTCCAGCGCGAGATTCAATTGCAGCACGTTGACGCGCTTCTCGCCGAGCACGCCCCACTGCCGGCCTTGCGTGTGCTGATGAATCAGGCCGCGAATGACCGCCACGTCAACACCCCGCGCGCGGGCGACGCGGGGGGTCTGATATAACGCCGCCGCCACGCTGATGTCCGGATCCAACCCGCTGCCGCTGGCGGTCACGAGATCCACCGACACGGGCGCTGCGTTGTCCGGGTCGGCCTGACGCAACGCCGCCAACCTCGCCTCCGCCGCGTCGATGAGGCCTGGATTCCTCGGGCCGAAATTCGACCCGCCCGACGCCGACGCGTTATACGGCCCACCACTCGTCGCGCTGAGCCGGCCCCAGAAATACTTCGGTTCATCGAACGGCTGTCCAATGTGCTGCGAACCCACCGCCTCGCCGTCACGAAATATCACACTCCCGTTGGCCTGATGCGAAAAAAAAACCTGTGCGACGCCCGTAACAAGCAACGGGTAAAGAACGCCCGTCAGGAACGTCATCACCAACAAAATCACCACCGCGGGGCGCAATTGTTTCCACATGATGAAATCCTCACCTGGAAATTAGCAGATTATCAGAATTTTTTGTCACACCCTCACGTCAATCCCAACACCGTCAACAGCATGTCGATCAGTTTGATCCCCGCAAACGGCGCCGCCAGGCCGCCGAGGCCGAAAATGAACAGATTCCGCCGCAGCATCTCGCTGGCGGAGATGGCGCGGAATTTCACGCCCTTCAGCGCCAACGGAATCAACGCCACGATAATCAGCGCGTTGAAGATGACGGCGGACAGAATCGCGCTGGCGGGCGTGGCCAGCCGCATCACGTTGAGTGTGCCCAGCACGGGAACCGTCGTGGCGAAGGCGGCGGGGATGATGGCGAAATACTTGGCCACGTCATTGGCGATGGAGAACGTCGTCAGCGCCCCGCGGGTCATGAGCAGTTGTTTGCCAATTTCGACGACCTCGATAAGTTTGGTCGGGTTGGAGTCGAGGTCGACCATATTGCCGGCTTCCTTGGCGGCCTGCGTGCCGGTATTCATGGCCACGGCGACGTCGGCCTGGGCCAGGGCGGGCGCGTCGTTGGTGCCGTCGCCGGTCATGGCGACCAGGTGTCCGCTGGCCTGGTGCTGGCGGATCATGTTGAGTTTGGCTTCGGGCGTCGCCTCGGCGAGGAAGTCGTCCACGCCGGCTTCGGCGGCGATCGCGGCGGCCGTCATCGCGTTGTCGCCCGTGATCATCACCGTGCGGATGCCCATGCGACGCAACCGGGCGAAGCGATCCTTCATGCCGCCCTTGACGATGTCCTTGAGGTAGATCACGCCCAGCGTGCCCGCGCCGCGGCTGACCACCAGCGGCGTGCCGCCGGCCTGCGCGATCCGACGCACTGTGTCACGGACCTCGGGCGAGACGTGGCCTCCCAGGGCAGTCACGTACGATTCGATCGCCTCGGCGGCGCCTTTGCGAATCTGGATCGTGCCGCCGTTGCCCTTCCGCAGATCCACGCCGCTCATGCGGCTCTGCGCGCTGAAGGGCACGAACGCGGCGCGCGACGCGATCAGCTCGCGGCCTCGCAAGCCGTGTTGTTCTTTCGCCAGCACGACGATGGACCGGCCCTCGGGCGTCTCGTCGGCCAGCGACGACAACTGCGCCGCGTCGGCCAACTCCGCGACGCTCACCCCGCCGGCCGGAATGAACTCCACCGCCTGCCGATTGCCCAGCGTGATCATGCCCGTCTTGTCCAGCAGCAGCACGTCGACGTCGCCGGCAGCCTCCACCGCCCGCCCGCTCATCGCCACCACGTTCCTCCGGATCACGCGGTCCATCCCCGCGATGCCGATCGCCGACAGCAGCCCGCCGATCGTCGTCGGAATCAGACACACCAGTAACGCCGCCAACACCGTGATCGTCACCGGCTCGCCTTGCCCAGCCGTCGCCACGCTGTATTTCGAAAACGGCAGCAGCGTCGCCGTTACCAGCAGGAACACGATCGTCAGCGCCGCCAGCAGGATGGTCAATGCGATTTCATTGGGCGTCTTCTGCCGCTTAGCCCCCTCGATCATCGCGATCATGCGGTCCAGGAACGAGTCGCCCGGCTCGGCCGTCACACGGACGATGAGGCGGTCCGAGAGCACCTTCGTACCGCCGGTGACGGCGGAGCGGTCGCCCCCGGACTCGCGAATGACCGGCGCGCTCTCGCCGGTGACGGCGCTTTCATCCACCGACGCAATGCCCGCGACCACCTCGCCGTCGGCGGGGATCACCTGGCCGGCCTCGACGCGCACGACGTCGCCCTTGACCAACGCCGACGCGGTGATCTCGTCCCGATCCCGCCAGTCCGGCCACGACACGCGGCGGGCCATCACATCCGTCCGTCCGCGTCGCAACGCGTCCGCCTGCGCCTTGCCGCGACCCTCCGCCACCGCCTCGGCGAAATTCGCGAACAGCACCGTAAACCACAGCCACACCGACACCGCAAAAATAAACCACGTCGGCGCCTCGCCCGCGCCGGCCACCGCCTGCACGAATAACGCCGACGTCATCGCCGCCACCACCATCGTCACAAACATCACCGGATTGCGAACCTGAATCCGCGGATCCAATTTCCGAACCGCCTGCCACATGGCGATCCGAACGATCGGCCAGGACAGCAGGGCGGGCGATGGTTTTTTGGTTGGCATCATCTTCGTAAACCCCACCGTTTCGTTGGCTCGACGGTGAAATCGAACCCCCAGTTCCAGGGAACACTTTCGTTAATTCGTTAACTGGTTGACTCGTTGATTCGCCCCCAAGTCCACGAATTAACGAGTTAACGAGTTAACGAATATCAACTGTTCCACAATCGGCCCCAGCGCCAGGGCCGGCAAAAACGCCAGCGCGCCGACGAGGACGACCATGGCCGCCAGCAGGAACACGAACAGCGGGCGGTGAGTCGGCAGCGTGCCCAGGCTGGGCGGCACATATTTTTTGCTGGCCAACGAACCCGCCACCGCCAGCACCGCCGCCGCCAGCGCGTATCGGCCGGCCAGCATCGCCACGCCCAACGCGACATTGTAGAACGGACGATCCGCCTCCAGGCCCGCCAACGCGCTGCCGTTGTTATTCGCGCAGGAACTGAACGCATACAACATCTCACTGAAGCCGTGAGGCCCACCGTTGGCGACGGCGGATCGACCGCTCTCCGTCATCACCGCGGCCGCCGTGCCCACCAGCACCAGCAGCGGCGGAATCAAAATCACCACGCTAGCCATCTTCATCTCGAATGCTTCGATCTTCTTGCCGAGATACTCCGGCGTGCGGCCGACCATCAGCCCCGCGACGAACACCGTGATCACCGCGAACATCAGCATGCCGTACAGCCCGCTGCCGACGCCGCCGAAAATCACCTCGCCAAGCTGCATCAGCCACAACGGCGCCAGACCCCCCAGCGGCGTGTAGGAATCGTGCATGGAATTCACGCTGCCGTTGGAGGCCCCCGTCGTCACCGTCGCCCACAACGCCGAATTGGCCACGCCGAAACGTACCTCCTTGCCCTCCATGTTGCCGCCGACAGCGGCACCCGACGAGGCCTGATCCACGCCCAGCCGGACGAACTCGGGATTGCCCCGCGACTCCGATCCGACGCACAACCCCAGCATCGGCAGGAAAATGATGAACATCGCCGCCAGTATCGCCCAGCCTTGCCGCGTGTCGCCGATCATCCGCCCGAACGTGGTGCATAGTGCGGCGGGAATCAACAAAATGGCCAACATTTCCAGGAAATTTGTCAGCGGCGTGGGGTTCTCGAACGGGTGAGAACTGTTGGCGTTGAAAAATCCGCCACCGTTGGTGCCCAGTTGCTTGATCGCCACCTGCGACGCCGCAGGCCCAACCGCGAGCGTCTGCGTTCGCCGTGGCATGGGCGTCTCGCCCGTGCTACGCGTAAGGCCGCCGTCAAGCACTTCGACCTCCCGGTATGGCCCGAGCGTCTGCACCACGCCCTGCGAAACCAACGCCACCGCCAATACCAGCGACAGCGGCAGCAGGATGTACAACGTCGTCCGTGTCAAATCCACCCAGAAGTTGCCAATCCCCGGCGAGGAGACTGTAGAAGACATGCCCGTCGATCGTCGCACGATGCCACGAATCAACGCCACCAGCACCGCCATGCCGCTGGCAGCCGACACGAAATTCTGCACCGTCAGGCCGAGCATCTGGGTGAAATAACTCAGCGTCGTCTCGCCGCTGTAGCTTTGCCAATTGGTGTTGGTGGCAAAACTGGCCGCCGTGTTGAACGCCAGATCCGGCGCCACGCCGCCAAACTGCTGCGGATTCAGCGGCAACGCCCCTTGAAACACCTGCAACGCGAACACCGCCGCCAACCCCAGCGCGTTGAACAGCAGCATCGCCCCCGCGTAGGTCGGCCACCGCATCGAGGCATCCGCATGCACGCCCGCCAGTCGATAGATGCACCGCTCCACAGGCCCAAGCACGCGGTCCAGCCCGCAAGGCCGACCCTCGTACACCCTGGCCATGTACCACCCGAGCGGCTTGACCAACGCCAGCAACACCGCCATGTACAACGCGAGTTGGACCAGACCCGCCGCGGTCACGCGAACCACTCCGGCCTAAGCAACGCCGCAACGAGATACCCCAACAACCCCACCGCCACGATGGCTGCGACCCACTCGAACATGGCGCCCCCTTCGGTCCATTCTAGGTCACGTCTGCCGCAACAGGCACGCGTGGCCGTGGTCGCCGGTTGCGTCCATGGGTTTGAGCTCGGGCCTCTCGGTGACACAGCGGCGGACCACGCGAACCGGTTGGCCGTCCACAGGGATCGTGTGGGTTTGCGCGTCGTTCATCGACGCCGCCAATTCGCGGGTCAGCGGGCATCTCGGATGGAACGCGCAGCCGTCGGGCGGGCTGATGGGCGAGGGCGTTTCGCCGGGGAGTTTGACGCGGTCGCTCTTGGCGGACGGGTCCGGCACGGGCACGGCCGACAGCAGCGCTCGCGTGTACGGATGCGTGGGGTTGGCGTAGAGTTTGTCGGCGGGGGCTTTTTCGACGATCCGCCCGAGGTACATGACGGCCACCTCGTCGGCGAAGTGCTCGACGACGGCCAGGTTGTGCGCGATGAACAGGTACGTCAGACCGAGATCCTTTTGCAGGTCGGCGAGCAGGTTGAGGATTTGGGCCTGGATGGACACGTCCAGGGCGCTGACGGGTTCGTCGCAGACGATGAAATCCGGTTCGGCGGCCAGGGCGCGGGCAATGCCGATCCGCTGCCGCTGCCCGCCGGAAAACTCGTGCGGATAGCGATTGACGTACCCCGCCGACAACCCGACGCGCTCGAGCAGTTCACCCGCGCGGCCGCGACGCTGCCCCCGCGTCGCCAGGCCATGAACCCCCAGAGGCTCGGCCACGATGTCCCCCACCGTCATTCGCGGATTGAGGCTGCCGAAGGGGTCCTGGAAGATAATCTGCATCTTCCGCCGATAGCCTCGCAGGGCCCGCTCGCCGAGGCTCAGCAGGTCGTGCCCTTCGAACCACGCGCAGCCGGCCGAGTGCGGAATCAGCCGCAACAGCGACCGGCCGACGGTCGTCTTGCCCGACCCGCTCTCACCGACCAGCCCGAGCGTCCGGCCTCGACGAATCGAAAAATCCACCCCGTCCACCGCCCGCACATACCGCTTCCGCCCCATCCACCCGCCACGAACGGGAAAATAGGTCTTCAGGCCTTCCACGCGAAGTAACACGTCGTTGTTGATTGTCGGTGCCATAGTGTTGCGTTAATCGACTTCGAAAAGACCGAGCGGGATTAAAGGATACACGTTTTCACCCCGCCGACGGATCCGTCTCGGGCGCCGTCTCGTAGCCTTCGCAGTGCCAGCAGGCGGTCCAGTGTTTTGGGGTGACTTCGCGCAGGGCCGGTTCCATCAGGCGGCATTTTTCGGTGGCGTTGGGGCAGCGTGGGTGGAACGTGCAGCCGGTGGGGAAATTCAACGGGTTCGGCACGCTGCCGGGGATGGTTTCGAGGCGTTCTTTGTGATGGCCCAGGCGCGGGATCGAGCGGAACAGGCCATGCGTGTACGGGTGCAGCGGGCGGGCGAACAGGTCGGTGGCCCAGGCGAGTTCGACGATTTTCGACGCGTACATGACGGCCACCGTATCGGCGGTTTCCGCCACCACGGCCAGGTCGTGCGTAATGAGCAGGATGCTGAGATTTTCGGCGGCCTGCAGCTGCCGCAGCAGGTCGAGGATCTGTGCCTGGATCGTCACGTCGAGGGCCGTGGTGGGTTCGTCGGCGATCAGCAGCCGCGGATTGCACGACAAGGCCATCGCAATCATCACGCGCTGCCGCATGCCGCCGGAGAGCTGGTGCGGATACTCGGAAAATCGCCGACGCGGGTCGGGGATGCCGACCTTGGCGAGCAGTTCGATGGCCAACTCGCGGGCGTCCGACCGGCCGAGCCGACGGTGGAGTTGAATGGCTTCGACGATCTGGCTGCCGCAGGTGTAGACGGGGTTGAGGCTGCTCATGGGCTCCTGGAAAATCATGGAGCACTGCCGCCCCCGAACGTCCCGCATGGCGCGTTCGTCGAGCGTGGTGAGTTCGAGGCCGTCGAGCAGGATGGACCCGCTGACGATCTTCGCCGGCGGCATCGGCAGCAACTTCAGAATCGAATACGCCGTCACGCTCTTGCCACACCCGCTCTCGCCCACCAACGCATACACCTGCCCCGCGCCGATGCGAAACGACACCCCGTCGACGGCCTTCACCACGCCATCTTCGGTAAAGAAATGCGTGCGGAGGTCACGAACACGTAAGAGGGTGCTGGTATTCTGTTGTGTTGATGTTGTTGTCATGTTCAGCTCAACCGCCAGCCACTAGCCACAAGCCACAAGGTATGGCCGATCCCGCCGCAAATCACACGATCCCGATCTACATCGTATTTCACATTCAGGTCCGCTTTCCTTGCCTTTTCGCCGTCGTCGTGCCTTACCTGGTGGCTTGTGGATTTTTCACGAAACGTTTTTCAATCGCGGATCGAGTGCATCGCGTAATCGGTCGCCGAAAATATTCAGCGCCAGCACGAGGAAGAACATCGCCGCGACGGCGGCGGTGAGTTCCCACCAGACGCCGGCGTTGAGGTCCTGGCGGGCCGCGTCGATCATCGTGCCCCACGAGGGCGTGCCCACACGGACGCCCAGATTGAGGTAACTCAGAATGACCTCCGCCTGCACCGCGCCGACAAACCCCAACGAAAAATTGATGATGCCCAGGTGCATCACATTGGGCATGATGTGACGTAGCAGCACCGCAAACCGCCCCCGGCCGATCGCGCGGGCGGCCATCACGTAATCCAGCTCCCGCAGCTTGAGCGTCTCGGCCCGCACCAGGCGGCAGGTGCCGATCCAACTGGTGATGCCCAGGGCGATATACATGCCGTCGATGCCCTCGAGATCCAGTATCCAGAACGTCTTGCCTTTGAAGGCGAATTTCAGGGCGATCAGCAGGATGATGCCCGGAATGCTCATCAGCGTCGAGTACAGCCAGACGATGAAATCGTCGATGAATCCGCCGCGGAAAAACCGTCCGTTGAAATACCCCGCGATGGCGCCCAGCAGCATGCCCAGCGGCACAGCGATGACGTTCGCCATCAGCCCGACCGTCATCGACACCTTCGCACCCATCAACGTCTTGACGAGCACGGGCCTGCCCGACCAGTCGGTGCCGAAGAGCGTCCAACCGGCCCCCAGAAACTCATCCCGCCGCGACGCGCTGCCGGCTTCCGCCAACACGCCCTGATCCGTATTCCGCTCGATCGCCGCGAAGTCCATGTCCTTAAATCGGCCGTCCTTGCCATAGCGGTCGCGAATATCTGTCAACGCCGCCACCACCGTCGCGACGGGCACTTCCACCGTCATCGTATACAGGTCGTCTTTATCAACCGTCTCGGACTTCTTCTCCTGCAGGCCGTTCAGAAAGGCCGACCAGGCCGAACCGACCTCGTCCGACGTGGTGATGAAATCCCCGACCGCCGTATTCGAATCGATCCGCAGGGCGTTGATCCGCTCGCCGAGTTGACCGATGGCGGCCGCACGGGCCAGCAGCTTGCGATCGGTATGCAACGGCCGCTGGTTGCGACGGTCCATGTCCTTCATCTGCTCGAAGGTTTTCCAGTTGGACCATTTCTGTGCGGCCACCTTTTCGTACGCATAGCTGCCGACAGCGACCAGCGCGTAGATCGCGATGATCCCCATGCACACGACGGCCCCGCGATCGCGCGTCAGCCGCCGCCAAGCGTCCTGCCACAAACTCCGCCCCACGGGCGATTGCATGACTTCGATTGTTTGTTCCTGCGTCGTCATTGGTTTAGTCCGCAAGAGAGCCACTAGCCACTAGCCACAAGCCACCAGGTATGGCAAGGCCTGTCGCGAACAAGATCACACTGTTGTCTCGAAAAATCACTTCGTGGCTCTCCATGTATCGCATCGCATTCACGTCAATTCAACCTCTCGCCATTTCGCCCTCGTCGTACCTTACCTCGTGGCTTGTGGCTCGTGGCTTGTGGCTGCCGTTTCCTCACGTCAACCGCACGCGCGGGTCGAAGAGGGCATAGCTGATGTCCGTCAGCAGCAGGCAGATTGTGTATGTCAGGGCCGTCAGGAACACCAGGCCGGTCAGGATTGGCTCGTCGTTGGACGTGATGCTCGTGTAGAACAGGTCGCCCAGGCCCGGGATGCCGAAATAACTTTCCATCAGCAGGCTGCCGAGGATCAGGAACGGCAGCGAGAGGATCAGTTGCGTCAGGATGGGCAGCATGCAGTTTTTCAGCACGTGTTTGAACAGCACGCCCGGCAGCGGCACGCCCTTGGCGCGGGCGGTGCGGACGTAATCGCGGCTGGTTTCGTCGAGGATCACCGTGCGGTAAAATCGGACGATTCCGCCCAGGCCCGCCAGCACCATGATCGCGATCGGCACGTACAGATTTGACCGGTAGAAGATGCCGTACGCGTGCGCGGGGGCGAGGAGTTCCATCAGCTTTTGGCCATAAATCATCCACGCCAGCATCGGGACGCACATGCCCAGCACGCTCAGGAAGACGCCCACGCGGTCGATCAGTCGGCCTCGGTAGTAGGCCACGACGGCGGCGATGGCCAATCCCAGCAGGAACTCCAGCGCGATCACGGGGATCATGAGCGCCAGGCTGTAGCGGGCCCGTTCGCGGATCGTTTCGGTCAGCAGTTTGTCGGTTTTGAAGCTACGGCTTTGGAACGTCGCGGATTTTTTCAGGTGGTGGAAAAATTGCGAGTCGAAGAATTGCAGCGGCGTCCAGGCGGTGATGTCGGCGTGGATGAGCGGTCGGCCTGTGGATTCGTCGCGGTTGGTCGGCGCGTTGTTGATGCGGTCCAGGACGTCGCCGGCGGTTTGCACGCCGTTGAGATTCACGCGGACGCGTCGGCCTTCGGCGGTCTGGAACCACAGGACGGCGCGGGGTCGGCGGACCTCGCCGGTTGGCGGATTCGTCAGGGATTTTTCGTCGGTCAGGATGGCCAGCGGCGTGTCGCGCGTGAGCGGTTCGTCACCGGAGAGCAATCGCCGCTGAACGAATCGCCCGCGAATCGTCACGCCAGGCTTCGCCGCGGCGAGCGTGTCGTCCAGTAATGAAGCGGGCACCGGCGAGGCCATCGGCAGCGGCGTCGCGGGCACTTCCCCTGCCGCCACCGCCTCCAGCACACGGGTTTCGAGCGGCGCCGCTGTCTCCTGTGTCAAGGCCTCGATAGCTTCGCGCGACTGCCGCGTGTCATCTTCCGCCACCTTGAGCGATTCCAGCGCCGTTGCCGTCGCAGCCTCCAGCGGCGCCAACGGATCGGGCCATTCCTTTTCCGCGGCTGCAAGCACCTCGTCCTTCGTCGCGTCGAGCGTCTCCCGCACTTCCGCCGACGCCTCATTCAATAGCCGCAACGCCTTGCCCGACGCCGACGCAAGCACCGCCTGCGCCTCGGCCTTGCCCGCCTCCAGCACGGCCTTCGCTTCGGCCTGCGCCACAGCTGGCGATTCAGCCGCCGCTGTCTTCAGCGTCTCCATCGCCTCGGCCAACGCCGTTTCCATCATCTCACGCGACGCGGTCAGCGTCGCGACATCCAACACCTCGCCCTGCATCGCGTCCAACATCCCCTGGATGTCCGCCGACGCCTCCTCCATCGCCCGCAACGTCTTGCCCAATGCCGACGCAAGCGCCGCTTGCGACCTGGCCCGTGCCGCGGCTGGCGCTTCGGCGGCCGCGGTCTCCAGAATCTCCAGCGCCTCAACCCGCGCCGTCTCCATCGTCTCCCGTGCGGCCGTCCGCGCCGTGGCCGCCAACCGCGTCACCGTCTCGGCTGCCTCCGCCGGCGTCGGTGTCGTTGCCGGTGTCTCGTCCTCTTCCTTCGCCACGCCGAAATCCACCGTCAGTTCCAATGCGCCCACCGCGTTCGAGCCGGCTTTGCTGTCCTCAATGACGGTGAACTTACTCTCGCCCGTGGTCAAATCGCGAACAACAATTTGCCGCGCGTTGTTGTACAGCAGCGGGCGATTGTAGCCGTACTTCGCCCGCCAGTCGGCCTTTTGCTTTTCCGTGGGATGCGGCGAGTTGATGTTCGAGGCCGCGATGTCGCCCGCCACCCACACGTGGAAGAGCAGGAACGTCAGGACCATCACGCCGAAGATCGTCAGCACCGACTGCCCGAGTCGGCGGAGGATGAATAGCAGCATCACCGCCCTCCGTCTTTACGACGCGCCTGCTCGTCGATGCGGTAGTACTTCGTATACCCGTACCCGACGGGATGCGGCTTGTAGTTGTGCATCCAACTGTGCATCAACAGGAACGCTTCCGGCTCGCTGTCGTAGATCACCGGGCAGTCGGCGTTCAGAATGGCCACCATGTTCTTGATGATCTCCGTGCGTTCAGGTCCCATGGGCATCCGGGCCATTTGTTCGTAGAGCGCGTCGTACTCGGCGTTTTTGTAGCGGGTCGAGTTCGTGCCGGATTCGATATTGGGGCCGTAGAACAACTGGAGGAAATTCTGCGCGTCGGGGTAATCGGCATGCCATCCCGAGCCGGCCGCAATCTGCATCTGGCCGCGGTGCAGCTTATCCAGGAACGTCGGCCAGGTCATCAATTCAATCTGGATGTCCACGCCCAGTTCCTTGAAGTGGCTCTTGTAGATTTCCGCCTGCCTCCGGGCCAGTTGGCTGCTGGAGGGGTAGTCGATCGAGATTTTCGGCAACGGATCGTTCGGGCCCAGTCCCAGCTCCACACGGGCTTTTTTGAGGTATTCCTTCGCTTTGTCGAGGTCGAAGCGGGCGTACGGGCTGTCGCCGACGGCCTGCCGTTCGGCCAGTTCCGCCGGCAGAATGGAGCGGCACCACACGCCGCGTCCGTTGCGGAGCACGTCGATGCTCTCCTGAACGTTGTACGCCAGCGACATCGCCTTGCGGAGCGACGGGCTTCGGCCAACCACCTTGTCGTCCATGTTGAACGCCAGGTAATAAATCGACGGCTGCGTGTAGGTCAGCAGCTTGATGCCCTGTTTTTTCATTTCGGGCGAGAGGGTCCGCCCGACACCCGTGATGACTTTGTTGTACTGGTCGGGCGGAATGCCGTTGACATCGTGCTGTTTGGTCATGAACAGCATCCAGGAGGGATTGGACTCGGGCACGTACGTCCAGTAGATCGCGTCGATGAAGGGCACGCGTTTGCCCGCGTCGTCGAGCAGCCCGGCTTCGGCGTCGCCGGGGCCTCCCTCGGTGGGGTAATACTCCGGCCTGAAGTCCTGGTTTCGCACCCAGACGATTCGCCCGCCGTCGGAGTAATCGGCGAGATAGAACGGCCCGGTGCCGACGGTCGCTCGCCAGTCCTTGATTTCGGGGTTTCGGCGGTGGATGGGCACCGGCGCGCGGCCGTCGCCTTGGGGTTCCGTCGCCAGCCAGTAGTCGATCACCTCGCGCGGAACCGGCGCGTACACGGCCATCGCCAGCACGTAGAGGAATTGCGGATACGGTTCGGTGAGCGTGATTTGCAGCGTGTATGCGTCCAGCGCCTTGACGCCGGCGATAGGCTCTTTCTCCTTGTCTTTATCCTTGTCGTAGCGGGAGAAATCGCCAGGCCTGTAGCCGCGCGTCTGGGCGCGATAATCCGACATGCCCTCGATGTATCCTTCGATCAGCGAGTACGACAGCGGCGTCGCGATGTGGTAGTCCGCCACGCGCTTGAACGCCAGCACGAAGTCGTCGGCCGTTACCTCGCGCGTGCGGTACTGCCGGATCTCCTTGCCCTTGCGGTCGATGCCGACGACATCATAACCGAACGCCTCGTTCCGCCGATACAGCACACCCCGCTTGAGCGGAATCGTCCACGTCAGGCCGTCCTCGCTGACCTGCGGTATGTCCGCCGCCAGTTGCGGAACGATCTCCACCGGCCTCTTGAGGTAATGATAGGTATACAGCCCCTCGTAAAAATTCGCCTGCACCCCGGCGGACGTCGTGTCGCCGCACGTGGCTGGGTCCATGCTGTTGACACGTGAGCTGTAGGAGTCGTACAGCATGATGGGACGTCGAGGCTGAGCGTCGAAATCCGGCACCGCCTTCTCGACCATGTCCATGTTCTGGTGTTTCACCAGCCAGTACGGAGCGGCAAACAACCCCGTAGTCCCAAGTATCGCGACGATGTAAAACCATTTCATCGTGGTTGCATCCTAGATTCGGGTTTCCCTGTTTGATGGTGACGTCGCACCGTCAGCGTGAGGGAATCGTTATCGTTGATTCGTTAACTCGTTAATTCGTTGACTCGTTCACTGGACAAAACCACAAGTTAACGAGCGAGTTCACGAAAACGCCCCCTCGCACGAACGGAACGATTTCACCAACGAACCACGAAACCCCGGATCCCGAATCCAGGATTTCGTGCTACTTCGCCGCCCCTTTGGCTGGCGGAGCGGCTATCTTGGCGGGCTGCGTCGTCGCCTTGGTGCGGTACTTCGCCTGGTACTTCTTCGTCACGTCGGCCTTGTCCACCGAGAGCATCTCGCACCAGTCGTACGCCACCAACACCACCGCCGAGCCGGGATCTTCCGACTTCAACGCCTTATCCAGCGACTCACTCAACCGCTTCTCTGTCAGCCGGCGAAGCAGCAGGTCCGCGTCGACCACCAACTGCTTGGCCGCCTCCGCCAGATCGCCCTCGGCCGCTTCCAGTTCGTACGACTTGGCCGCACAATACAGTATCTCTACGACATACCGGACCACTTTGTTTTTCGTTTCCGCCTGGCCGTTGCGATGGAAATACTCCATCGCCATCAGCGCGCCGCGGGCCGAACGCGTCATCTCCTCGTCGCCCCCGTCCACGATCTTCATGCAGACGTCATTCAACGACTTCTCCAGCAGCGCCAGATTGGCCGCGTCCACCGCATCCGCCGCCGCCGCACCCATGCCGTGACGCGCCAGCGGCGGAATACGCATCATCTCGAACATCGTCCCGTAAATCACCGACGACGTCTCCTTCTCAAACCGCGACGCCAGCGACGCCCACATGGCCGAAGCCCCGGTGGACTTCGCGGCAATCAACTGCTCGCGAACGCCGTCCCGCTGACCCTCGGGATCCGTCCAAACGTACCCGCGCCAGCCCAGCAGCCGGACGGCCTCGTCCTTGTGCGAAACCATCACCTCCAACGCCGGCTGCGTCGCCGCGTCGTGAATGGCCGCCACCGCCAAGGCCAATTGGAACGCCCGCGGGCCGTCGAGCTTCTTCAGCAGCGGCTCGGCCTGCTCGGCCACCTTCTTCGCCACCGCCGTCTTGAGCTCCGGCGCCGCCTGGTCGAACTCCGCAACCAGGGCCTGCCGACCTTCCCTGGCCTGGCCCTTCTCGATTTTGTCAAACCCGCCTTTGATCCGCGTCAGCGCAGCCGGGCTAAGCTCCTGCCCTGCCACGCTCCCGGACACGCCAACGACAAGCCCCACCACCAGCACACCGGCAAGATGTTTCATCCGCATTGTGTGATCCTCAAAATGTGAAGTAGCAACTACTTCGATAGTAAGAAAAAGGCACCGGACGTGTCAAGAAGATACCTGATTCCGATACAGCGTCTCCACCACGTTGCGGACGTAGGCTTCGTCGCTGAGGCTTTCGACGGTGGTGTCGGGGAACGCCACGAGACTTCGGAAATGGTCGGCCATCGCGGCGAAGAGTTGCAGCCGGGCGGTGTCGTCGAGGCGGTCGCGGCGACGCAACGCCTCCAACGCCGCCGCCGCCATCGCGGGCGAAACCCGCTGACGAAGCCTCCCCTCCAGATGCGGATGCGCCCGGAACGAATTCTCCTGCATCAGCCGCACGACGGACAAATCCACGCCCCCGCGGCCTGGCAGGCGAATCACCACCGTATTGGCGGCCAGGTCGCCAAGCCGCTGGCACCGCCTGGTCAACGTGCACGCCAGCCCGCCGATCAACCCCGCCGGCAGATTGTCCACGAACCGAACCAGGTTGCGAATCACGATCTGGCTGAACCGGAGATTCAGCCCCGACTGATCCACCACGCGAAGCCCCATGACGTATTTGCCGAGCGTCTGCCCCCGCCAGAACCACTCCAGCACAATCCCGTAGCCCGTCCAGACCGTAAAAAACAGTAGGATGCCGAACATCGCCGCCGTGTCCGGGCTGAACAACCCAAACACGCCGCCAATCACCGCCCCCGCGACGCCCGCCGCCACAACCATCACCACTTGATCCACCAGAAACGCCAGCAGCCGGCTGACAGGCCCCGCCAGCGGCAACGAAAACTGCGCGCCCTCCGGCGTGCGAATCGTCAACACGTTGGTCGCTTCGGTCATGCGGCCTCCCTTGCGTGATGGTGAAAATGTACCGTGTGATCGAGGGAATCAGAGCCAATAGCCAGCAGCCAGTAGCCAATAGAGGTTGCGATGCGTGATGGTAAAATGGAACATCCCGTTCGAGAGAGCGGTCTTGCTGCTTCGCAGACTTGATGGCCGGTGAACATGGACACTCCCGACGATCTCCGAGTCAGCGAAGCCCCGGGATCTCTCTCTCGAACAAACGGTACGCTTTTACCTTTCTGCACCGCAAACCCTATTGGCCAGGGCCATCGCACCTAAATCCGTCCGTTTTTTCGCCAAGAGACTGTTAGGCTTTTAGGCTGTTAGACTGTTAGGCGCAGGCTTATGTAGGATTTGGCCAAATTTTTCATAAGCCTCTCCCTAAC
>Ga0123353_10000957_pt1 | contig 35326 bp, 6 predicted proteins | sample TergutLab28metaG_3_FD_92763 | JGI IMG/M metagenome (GOLD analysis project Ga0123353, IMG submission 92763) | Labiotermes labralis P3 segment gut microbial communities from Petit-Saut dam, French Guiana - Lab288 P3 | ecosystem: Host-associated > Arthropoda: Insects > Digestive system > Gut ... | reverse complement strand
GCATGCTACCAGATAACCTCATGTACAGTCTGTCTTAGTAACTTCATTCCTACACTAATTTACGCTCCCTGAGGATGATTCCATAGAGGGATTGAAACATGTAGGAGATATTTTAAATCCATTTTAATCAGTTAATAATGTGCAATTAGTTGGTCTTAATAAATATGGCGTATGTATTATTTACGTAACCCCATGAAATATGAAATTTTTCTACGTAATATGTCGCAGGTCAATTTACATATCACATGCCGTATACTGCAACTGTACTATGAATATCGTTAGGATAATGTCGTTTAGGAAAATACCATTATTTAGTATCAGGATCATACGAAAAAACATAAATAAAATATTGTGACAAAATAAAGCCCCCTTTTTGCGTTAAAACAGGTAATACATGTACAAAATGTGCTGTAAACAGCTAAACCTTAAAAGCAAGATCAGGCACAGAGATGTTTGAAGTTTTCGTGGTTTAGTAGTACTGTAAAAGAGATTAAGGAATCAGCGATACCATTTACCAAATGTTCACGCTAACTGTCAAGTTACATAAAACAATCTTGGATAACGTAAATACGTACAAGAAACGACAAAGTAGTAAAATCCATTAATTATGCCCATCGATAACTGCTGCAGAGCTAAAAGAAAATATTTTTTAAAAAAAAGGTGAGGATTGGGAAGAAGAAGATTCCGGTTACTTGCAGCATGAGTGACGGGAAACCTAGCGAAATTAAAATCTCTAGTGGGCAAAATATGAATTACCCAAAAAATTAATTTGTGAAGTTTACAATTCGCTTATCTACGATGTTAAAAAATACTTTTGTCTCTTACCTGACGCTGTACAGCCTAGTACTAAAGAATACTACGTACCTGTTCCTTAATCTTCAACCCTAATCTTGCAAACCTCCATCATCTTACACAGTGCAACATTCCGAGAGACCGTAATCGTAGCTAACTGAATTATTTATACTAAGATCGACTTTGAACCAGGCGTTCTCAAACAGAGGCATTTTTCTAAAACACTGTTCTGCTATAATATCCCATACAAGACATTTAATGCAAAGTGATAGAGTCTTATTTTAGATGCTATGAAGTCCTAAAATAATAAAGAATCCCCTGAAACTGCTGGAACATGAAAAATTATTACTTTATTTACAACAGCCCACCATTGGTCGCTACCTCGAGCCACGAGTTTAGTCCTAAATCGCCCACTCTGTCCCTTAGACGTGCACTTTAATATTATTCTCAAAACTAATCCTATATCGTGTAAGCAGGATTAAGCTGCAGGGTAAGCATAATAGCTCGAGATAATGTGAACGAGTCGTTTTCATAAACGGGAGTTCTTTTGCGGCAGTGGGACAACACATTCAATATACAGTACACTGTGACCAGTTAGATCAGTGCTTCAAACTCTCCTCCATACATGAACCCCTAAAATGATTTTCCATATCCCGAGGATTTCCAAATATGAAAACGTTCACAGACGTGACAACATTGGCAAAGGTGAACGCCATTCAGGTGCTGCTAAATTATTGTCAAGAAAATTCATTCTTAAATTGCTGCTATATATATATGAGCCTACGTTGCAAAAATTACAGCATATTTCGAAGGATCTTGGGAACTTTTGTATCATTTCAAAATATAGCACAGAATCCTGGTTGTGAAACAATGAGTTATACAAAAAATTGTGTAACAGAGAGCAGGCTAACATGGACTCATAAAACTATATTTTACTTCGCAAAAAAATTACACATATTTTGTATATTTTAGTTTTGTCGAAAAATAAGTGAGCCAAAACAAATTACTAATATGGTGGAGTGTATGTTCTAGTATAACACAACTTTAGTTATACAAGATTTAATATTGACTGTGTATAGAGCTCATATTAAATCTTGTATAACTAATTTATTTAATATGGGCTGTGTACAGAGCCCATATTAAATCTTTTATAACTACTTTATAGGGATTCATGTACAACCTGAAGATGGCTAATATCAAGAGCCGAAACATGTAGTTGTACCTTAGGTAGTAAATGTAGATACACCTCTACCATCAAATAAAATAGTGTTAGACTGGGACATACAATCCACTCTATTAGTCTACCGAACACAACGGGGATGACGAACCTTATGAAAACAAACTACTTTTAATGAACTGAATCATCCTTCTCAGAAGTTAACAAATTTGTATTCTTTGGGTTAATAAACATAAGTAGCCACATTATTCAGAAGAACCCTTCTTGGAAACTGTATAGTCTTAATAAATCAGCCTATATTGCGGACCGGGTAGCTCAGTCGGTGCTGGAGGGTCCGGGATCGAATCCCGGTGGGGACGAGATTTTCCGCCCGTCCAGACCGCCCCTGGGGCCCATCCAGCCTCTTGCAAAATGGGTACCGTGTCTTTCCCGGGGATGAATTCCGGCCGGGGCGTGCTGCTGACCATTCACACCCTTCTAGTGCCGCTGTCATGGAAGAGTAGAGCTATGCCTCTACTCACCCCTGGGCCACACCGGGCCTATAACGGGATCATTTTAACTTTAAAATCAGCCTATCTTATTTTAGTACGATATAAATAATCACAGAAAATTGAATAATGATATCATATGATTTCTTTTTCTGTTGTCTAGGCATTAAAGTCAATACACTAGACAGGTTTACAATTAAGCGGTATCATGTAATTGGACTGTCCATTTCTGTCGAAAACGGTATGCGCACAGTAGTGAATAATCACTTTCTGTTTGTCAACATGTGAGTTGGTCTGAACTCTGTGTGTATGTGCGAGTGTGTGAGTGTGTGTGTGTGTATGTGTGTGTGTGTGCGTTTGTGTGTGTATATGTGTGTGTGTGAGTGTGTGCGTTTGTGGGCGTGTAAATATTCACTCATCTGGATGTGACACGCCATCTGTCACATGCTACATGCAGCAAGCGATGGCTGTGATCCAGCTAGCCCCCTTCCGTGCACATATTCAACAAGAGGTCTTTTTTAATATATCGCTTAATTTAGCACCGAGAATAGCTCAACTGTTGCTGGCGGAATTTATAAACTCTTGCTGCTTTTTGGAACAAGCAAACATTTGATGTCGAAAATATTTCATATCTGGGACTTGGGCCGTAACTTGTAAAAACAGTGCAAAGCTGAAGTTTCTGTTACGAACCGTACGTTTAAATGTTTATATACCTCTAAATGTTTCTGACGATTGTATTATAATTAGTAGGTTTCTGGACTCCATCCATCTTCTCTTAGTCACGGTAGAAGACAAAGGTTTCGCGAACATACCCGAACCCTTCCAACTCTAGGCGAAACAGATCAAATTTCTGAAATATTCTCTTTCTTGAAGAAAAGACAACAAACAATGCCTACAAATCGAACAATTCCAAGTCCACTTACGATATAACAAACACATGCATTATTAAATTAAGCAGGAAAACTAACCTGGATTTTACCTAATAAATCATTTCGTATCGCGCAGAAAAATTTCTCCTTATAACTGTAGACGATCATTTTTAGTATAGTTGTTTCTTAGGATTGCTGGTGTCAGTAAAGGACGGTTCATGGCCATGCGTTGTAAGTTAATCTGCCAACGTATATGCAGACCGTTGGTGATAGGGGAGAGATTTAAATGAGAAAACGTTAGCAGCGGACAACAGACGCTAGCAATCCAGCGCGAATTCAGTCGCGTACGAGTGTGGTGTAAGAAGGAGTACAGAGAAGTGACTGTGTCAGTTTCCTAGAAGTGATTTAGTTGATTTACTGGATATGGCGCTCCGTTATTTTATATCAAGAATAAATTGAGGAAATAAAAGGAGTAAAAAAAGGAAATAATTAAGACTGTATGTAATTCGGTGAACCACACCCGTTTCCCGTAAAAGGATCACCTACCAAACTGAGAGCGTCGGGACAACAAAGTTACAAAGGGTGATCGTGTAGATAACAGAACAGGCAATGTACGTATAACGTAACATTCAGGTACGTTCGTGTAACCTTTGTTGCAGTGGAAAAGCAGTAAGTATTACGTATTCCAAGTGTGTGTTTGTAGCCTTGGGTAACCAACATGCAATGCGTATGCGCCATATTTTCATCTATGGCCTGTACGGCTCTACAGTAATTTTATACCTCTCACAAACTGAATGATTTTCGGAAAAAAAATCTGTTGAACATAAAATGCGTGTTTTGATTTCCTCTGCAACATTTTTCTGAAACTTTTGCCATTCTGAGATGAACTGAGCGAGGTACGATCAATAATGTATCTTGATTTTCATGTAAAGTGCCCGTTATTCGTGTCAGATTTTAATGAAACTTCAACTTTCTCGACAGATTTTCCAAAAATTCTCAAATAGCAAATTTCATTAAAATCCGTCTAGTAGAAGCCGGGTTGCTCCATGCGGACGAAAAGATAGACGTATCTTAGAGTCGCTTTTCGCAATTTTGCAAAAACGCCAAAAAGTTAAACAATATTCTATAGGAATGTAGCTGATATTGTTCTGAGAACCATACTAAACATTCAAATGCACTCTATCGGTAGAACATCGATTTATTTATTGTAAAACCTGGTGACACATAAAGTAACCATTAGGCTAAAAAGGGTGAAATTTTATATTGTAGTTTTTTAGGCTTTTCACAGCAGAAAGTACGAATATTCACATTTTAAAAAATTTTATAGTAACGCATTCCTAAACATGGTTTTGGAGAAACTGTTCTCTTCATAATGAGAGTGTATTCTACAGTGAGGACAGGGCCAAATTTTCCTCTAAAAGCTGACAAACATCTTCCTGAATACAAGAAGACATAAAGATAATACACAGATCTTTACCGCCGTTAAGAACTCTGTACTCATATAGGATTTAAATTAACTTAACTTCTCATTAGAATGTATATGTGAACTCAAAGGAAAGAGACTCGTGTTCCTAAACTGAATTTTTTTTATGTTTTGGTCTTATGTTTAAAACCTGACCAACGTAATTAGTATGACATCTTAACCTTTTAAAAGCCAACTGGTTACGTGATGCACCAACAGGTTTAACATTAAACAATTTTACGTTTTGCCCACACTGCATTTATGTGTTTTGTATCTATCTGAGAACAAACAGCGACTTGTGCCACTTACATCATAAACTGGATGGGTTTTATAACCGAGATGAAAAGTGTTTACAGCGCGGTACGGACTGGGTCTTTAAATAAAAACGGTCTGCGCTTCGTCTAAAAGGGTTAAAATAAATCTTAAACTCAACCATTTCTTTTATTACCGTAACATGACCTCCCTGCCGATAACCAAGAATAGTGGAAACATGTTGGAGTGCGAAATTTGGATATTATCAATAAAAAAAACCGTGTACTAAGATGGCATTGTATTAAATTGTAATCATATGATTTACACGACGAAAGATAATTTAAGAATATACTAATAAACGTAATGAAACAACCTGTATACACCATTAAGAATTTTGTTTGTCAGCAAGGGACAACGTCCTGTATATAACCTCAAAGTAAAATACCAATAAAATCAAAATTTTATTATTTTACGGGAATTAAACATTGACAAGGACGCAAAAACAGAGCGATTGCACGGTAGGGTGCTGAAGGTATTATTCTAATACAAGAAAGTGGAGATGAAACAACGTGTTTGTACTTTTTGACTGCCTCTAATCTAAATAAGAACTACGTAATCTGTGTTTTCAAATATTTTAACAATTTTGGCCCGACATTCACCTCAGTAACATTAAAAATTCAGTTCCTAACTAAAACAAAATACAATGATTACCAATTAGGGAATAAAATCCTTAAACTACGATTAGGTACATATTTGCAGTTTATACGGAGAATAATCCGACACTCAGAAGGGCGCTCTGACAGCAGAACACGACAGATTCTGATGCTAAACGGAGACGTAATATGGTATAACCAATTTTCTTGAAAGAGTTAAATACATGTAATGATAATGCACGATTTTACGAAGTGACAAAAATCGGAAATTCAAAACATTCAACCCGAAAGGCGACTTCGTTTAACCCATTCCATGTTGCGGACGAACTACATCGCCCAGAAACATAATTATCCTGTAAGGTAATTTCAACGCACTAAAGTGCCTCCTATCGCCTCGCGACAGCCCAAGTCACCCTCTTGCAGTTTACATATAAATGTAATTATTACCCGTAGCATACATGTTGCCATGGAAATTAACAAAAAAAAACTTAATTTTAGGCAAAATGTTCAGCATGTAAAGATTTTATATTTATCTGTAAATGGTGGCACCTTGAGTTCTAATGGACTGAATTGTTTCATTCATTCACCACGTTACAAAATTCAACTTGGAACGTTCACACAGAGAAAGGCCATTAACGTTCGCTGCACAGTGGAAGCAGTGCTCTGTCTTAGATACGAGAGCCTGGAGAAGTACTACTGAAAAAAATGAGCCTAATCGCAGAATACAAATTAAGATTACCTTACTTTAACATTTAACCTTCACTTCAGTCATTTTCCATTGTATCCGATTGTGGTTGAGACTATAATGGAGCAGCAAAACACCGAAATATGCATCGTTGTAAAGAGGTTCAGTGTCGTAGAGGTACTTTAATACTGAATCCCCTAGTTTTCCTCTAATTACAGGTTTACGTCATGTCCAGGTTCCGTTTAAGGCAGGTTTCACTGCGATTTCAGAGACATTACTTCCAAAATTGAACTAGAATTTGTAGCAGAATAGCCGTGGTTTGGAGGCGGAAGCTTTCTTCAGCGGACATGCTTGCTGAAGGACAGTCTTGAGATACCTCAGATTTTCATGTGGCTTGATCTCCCCTGCTGTTGATGAGAAAATATTTTCCAAAAATGTCCTACAGTGTTAATGTTATATATGTGGTACATATACTGCAGAGTATCATCAGTTAATCGGTTAATAAATTGTGCATTACAACATATATATGAATATATTTATTAATTACTGAATTTGAAGAAATTGTTAACACGCTCCGTATCAAGTGGACTACTCACAGAGCCGTGATACAGTTTTACAATTTTGAGGTGTGCCATCCCCGTTGTGTGTTTAAACTATAAGGTGAGGTAAATTCAGTCAAAAACACAACTATGAATATATGGCTAAATGATGGTGTTTATCAGCAACTACATGTTTCTGTCTATTGCGACCATCATCCGGTTTTGAAAAATTTTTTGCTATATTATATATTATATTATATATAACTCTTACAGAAAGAAAGTTGTCAAAACCTGATGATGGCCGCTATAGGCCGAAACATGTAGTGTTTTCTTGCTAATAAACACTATCATTTAGCCATATATTCATAGTTGTGTTTTTGACGGAATTTTCCTCACCTGATAATTTTACGAAATCACTGAAACAAACTGTATTTAATCAGAATTATTAGCGATATTTTCTTTAGATGAATTTGGACCAATCCGTATTAAGGAACGCGTTTAAGTCCAGTTTAAGTTCTGACGTAAACAGTTTTGTTTGAATTAACGGTCGTCATAGTGCAACTCATTGGTCTCCAAGAAATGGAAAGGAATTCTATTTCCCAGTCAATTTAAATTACTGAAGAGCGTTAATACGGATAGAGGAGGCTTTGCCGTCAAGTCCATTTTGCACGTACAATATCTTATCCTGATGTTGATGTTGCTAACTTTAAACACATCTGTCTTTATCCTAACCCTAATACGCACTATGTTACATTCTGCGGGTATGAATTGACTGACGCTTTAGGAAAACAACGTAATTCAATGCAACATTGATCAGACCGGCAGCGTAGGTCTGCGTGTCTGATGGAAAACAGCGGAACTTTACATAACCGGTTTCTTTCATCGCCCACGCGTGCGAAATTTTCAAAATTTAAAGGCCTGTCAAAATAATTTATTTTATAAATTAGTGCTACTTGAAGTCTGTAACTGAATTTCTCGTTTAGAAGTATGAATAATATCTATATATCCCAGTATCTTTAAGTATCTTTATAGGTAACTTATATTTCTTTTGCCATAATAAATGAATATTTGAAATAATCTCAAAGCACTCATGAGAAAACTCTCATAACAGCACGATCCTTACAAAATGAATTTTTGCTTACGTTTAATGTTTTAGAAAAGGAGGGAAAGGCATGTGACCCACCATCTGTCACAGTTTCCAGCCGATTCTCTCTAATTGCCAATACTTGGCATTACACCATCTTTGTAAGAATTAACCTTTTGGTGCCGGAATTATTTTTTAAATTTTAGCACACCCTGTATATAAAATGTGATTAATACAGGAACCAAATATGTTAGAATTATGAAACAAACTGCATTTTGAAGATAAGAAAACGGAGAGTATATACCATGTTTAAAATATTCAGTACCTATATTTGTTGAATAAATTTATAAAATGAAACGTTTAGAAGTTAGCGGTGCGGTACGACCCCTAAATGGGTCGTTGGGCGTCATAGGGTTAAAAGAAGAGTCTTTTTAAAGTAACAATTTTGGATATAGCCTATCCCCGAATAGCAACCGTTGTGTTACATTAATCTCATCTCCTAGAAAAAGCTAAAATCGGTAAAAAAAAAATGGATAAAATACACGAATAATTTCTCTCTAATTTTGTTACTGGAATGGATTTAGAGATATGTGCCTAAACTGATCTAGAAATGGGGGCACAAATGTACGATTTTAATGAAAATTGAAATGTAAAGACAAACGTCAGTCAGACTTCATGAAAATGCGTTGAAACGTACTATGTTTATTGCATCCGGACAGACGGAAGTACAGACCCTCCGCAGAAAAAAAAAGGTGTAGTTTGAAAAATTTTCGGTCCGAACGTGACAAATACAAGCACTAAATACTTCCAACAGTATTGTACATTAAGTTACCTTCATTAGCAACTGAACATGTACGATTTTTCTCTCAATGTCAAGTTTAGTACGTATTACAGGTTACCGTATGCCTCAATTTAGTTTACTTCTTAAAATATAAATACAAATATGCTTCGCTTAACGACGGGGATACGTTCTGAGAAATGCGTCTTTTGGCGATTTCGTCATTGTGCGAGCCTGTACTGACACAAACCTAGAAAGTATAGCCTACTACACACCTACTCTATATGGTACAGCCTATTGCTCCTTTGCTACAAACCTGTACAGCACGTTACTGTACTGAATACTGTAGGCAGTTGTAACACATTGGTATTATATTATAATATTGTAATCTTATGGGACAACCGTCGTATATGTGGTCCGTCGTTGACCGAAACGTCATTATGCGGCGCAAACCTGCACCTTTTAGGACATGAGATAGGTTCAGAAAAAAGAAACATAACTACTTACCTATCTACCCACCTACCTACCTATCTACCTACTTACCTAACTGACTAAATAACTCATGGAACAGGGTCCTTCTTGAGACGCGAATATTTCCGCAGCTAGTCAAGAATTCCCTATATTTCATAGAACCCGAATGTTTGTCACCGTGTTCACAACCCCCAACTCCTCTTTATCCGGAGCCAGATCAATCCACGCCATATTCTCTCTTATTCTATTTCTTGAACGTTTATTTCATTATTATCCTCCCACATACGCCTAGGTAGAAAAAAATTCAGTCCTACTGAATACTCCTTGATGCTCCACTCTACATCGCGTCCAGCAGTTACTGACAACAGAAATGTGACGCCTATCAGCCATACTGGAAGGTGGCCTTTCAATATGAATTGACTTAAGTGCACTAAGATCATGAATTGACTTTGTAAGAAGAAAACGACCCCAGATATGGTAAAAACTGAGACACATTATGCCGGCCTATTGCAATTTGAAGTTATAATTATAATGAATTATAACAAGTCACATAGCTTAGAGTTTCTAAGTTCTTCGACCTTGTCCATTCCATAGTACAGCAGTTGCCAACCCGATGTCCGCCGACAAATGGGGACTTAAGAATTATTCCAAGAGATTAGAGAATTCATGCAGCTTGGCGACAATTCTTGCCTTTCCATATAGCGCTTTTACACATGCCGCTGCGAAATCTTTATACATAAAAGAATTTTTTTTTAAATTTTTGTGCGTCTTGTTAAATGTTTGCGTCGCGTGTTGTGGTGAATAAGTGTTAATTGACGCATGCTACAATAGTTGCGGTGTTCATGATAGGCGTCTGTGATTAAGTATTTTGTCGATTAATTGAGGATAAAAATACAATTAGTGGCTTGCGGCGTTCAGCGAAACCTTTTAAGTTATGAAGGAGTTCCGGTACACGAAGAGACTGGTAACTACTGACGTAGCAAGAATTTCGATATAAAAAGTGAGAAACAAGGCGGAACATGTATTCATTCAACAATATATGAGGGGCGTGATTTCAAGCTTAAGCCGTGAAGTAGATATGAAATGCTCTCTTCTGAGCTATTACGTAGCGTGTAGTGGTAACTCCCTACAGACGTTTGGGGACAACCTATCGTTCCCATCTTCAAGGGTCAAGAATGGCCCAGAAGAACGCAGTTCACATCTACTTCGCGGCAGAAGCCTGAAATCACGCATAGTACGTCACTATGCGGAGACTTCTTGGATTCTTGACGCTTGAATATGGAACCAACATGTCCCCGAAACGTCGGTAACGAATTACCACTACGCGCTTCGTAATACCTCATAAGAGCACAGTTTTCAACATGCGATGGACGTTCGGAAACATTCGTGCAGCCTCCACGGAAGCACTTCGCGCAAGCGGTGTGACCTTGAAGCGGCAGCTGTTCGATGTTCATCGAGCTTCAGTCTGTCGTGGGATACTGTTCGGTGAATATGGTGGTTTGTATTGTACAAGTTAAATTTACGGATGTCCAAACTAAACTATATAGGGCACATACTACATATCTCAGGCGTTCTTATTTCACACAATTTATGCTAAATTTTTTAGAAAATAATAAAAAAAATGTTCCATAAAGGGTTACAAGTTATTTATCGTGTAATAATTCATAAAAATAGTGGTGAAATGTTTTGGTTTGTGACGTCGTAGGACAGCACTAATTAAACCTAGGCCTACGTCCTCTGTACTTCCTTTTATCGTGACTCCAAGTGCCATGAAAAGCAAACACGGATACATCTAGTTACACAACATCCCGCACATAAATGCAACGGCACTAATAATACATTAAAACAAGGCAAACTGCAGGTAAAAATCAGTGGCCTTTATGAATGTGATAAATACCACATTTATCACAGAGCACAAGAAAAAGTGAGCTTGAATTAATAACACAGATAAACACCACCAAATTTCGTTCACCCATCAGCACAATCAATACAAGAGCACCACCAACTACGCTACGCAACGCAACATTTCTACAAAATATCAAGCAGTACCACAGAGTGGCAGCACAACCACAAAGCTGCGCATACTATGCCACACTTTCAATTGTATCAGTATCGGAAACATGCAACTATTTTAATGATTCTCTGTGTCATAAATATTTCAAGCATGCGGAATAAATAGTATTTAATTAATTTTTGCTTCTATTTATGAGGAAAACCATGAATTAGATGAAATACCGCAAGTCGTGTGTCATGGTCGTATTATGTCTGGGTCGACAAACAGCGTTAGTAAAGCAAGAATTTGGGTAATTTTGAAGATCATTTCTTCCACAAAAAGGGATAAGGCAATACGTTGTACGATGATTATGGTCAGTTCAGTGGGTGTAGTTACTAGAATAGAGGGCTTCACGACCGAGGGATCGGGGTTCCAACCTCAGCGGGAGATATACAAATTTCTGTCCTCCGTGTCGTTCAGATCTAATCTGGGATCCAGCTATCATTCTACTCAATGGGTACAAGAGGCTTCATGCCAGGGATAATGCAGCCGGAGCGTAAAACTGACAGCACTCTGACGTGAAACATTCTCAGTTAAGTACAGAAAAAAATTACTTGTAACTTTGTTTCCTTTAAACATCAGCTGTACACATCAATTTATAAGTAATTAATGACGTAACTTATTCACCTACCCACTTCCTAACATAGTGGATTCATCCAGAAGCATAGGGTATTGCAGCTGTCCATGACATTCCTAGTCCTGTACCTTTCCAGGACACCTTGCCACTGTGTCCTAACCACAAGCCTGACATCCCGCCCGCGTAACACTTCTAGAAACGCCCCCTAGGTAAATGATAAAGTTCACCATAACAGGCCATGAAGCCCGGGGGATGTGGGTGGGGAGTGGAGGTATAACTCTAATCTTTCTTTAACCTCGGCGCTAGACGGGGGTCGTAGTCAACGCCACGCACCGACCGCTTTTACCCCCGGGAAAGACACCCGGTACCCATTTTACAGGAGGCTGGATAGGCCCCAGGGCCGATATGCATGGCTGCGGAATAGCTCGTCTCTACTGGGATTCGATCCTCGGACCGTCCAGCCTGTAACGAGTCGCTATACCCACTACCCTAACCCAGCCCATTAAACATGTCCCTTACACACTGATAAGTAACAACAAAAGTACCAACAAGGTCTCTAAGAAACTCCTTAGTACTGCTTTTACTTAATGCAGTAAACATGGATCAGTAAGTGGAGTTCGGTTAAATGCGTCAAAAACACTTAATTCTAATGTATTCTAATCCTATTTTTCCAAATACATTTGCTTTTTATTCAGTTACGCCTTATAAAGACAGGAATGTGACTTGAGGTCTGAGGTTCTCAGGATAACATCAATATTTACAGCTTCACTGGATATGACAAAGTGTAAGGTACAGTGATCCCGTTACAGGCCCGGTGTGGCCCAGAGGGTGGGTAGAGATATAGCTCTAATCTTCCATGACCGCGGCACTAGAAGGGGGTGAGTGGTCAGCAGCACGCCCCGGTCGCATTTTACCCCCTGGAAAGACCCGGTACTCATTGTACAGGAGGCTGGGTGGGCCCCAGGGCCGGTCTGGACGGGTGGAAAATCTCGCCCCCACCGGAATTCGATCCCGGACCGTCCACCCTGTAGCTCAGTCGCTATACCGACTGAGCCAACGGGCCCACATGACAAAGTGTAGTTTGGTAAATTAATGCCAAAACTTCCGAGAAACCTGGTGGTCTATCTTCGCGTGATAAGCGACCGCACACTTTCCGAAACTATAGTACCCATGTACACTCCACACAACTAGACAAATACATTGCGATATTTTGTATTATTTTATCGAACGGCGTTGAAAGAAATTTACAAATGAAGAATTCATTTCATGTACATTATTGGCGTAGTGTGAAATAATGGAAAAAAAGAAGGGAATACATCTCTTTTACCAAACACATGATCTGCAAAACTACCCTAAAATACCAATTAAGTTCAGTTTAATCAATTAGCTAGCGGCTAGGAAATACGCAGAAAACGCTCATTCCAATTTGTTGGCCAACTGCCACGTTAAGGTACAACGGGCTTCTCTTTAATCTGATATTTACACCCGGACATGCATTTTGCTAACTCTGCTCACAAAATGCATCATTACTCCCTGAGCATGGCCCTTTGAAGGTTGAAACGTGTAGGAGTGTAACAGTGTGAATAAAGTGGTGTAACAATATATTAGTGCATTAGTGGGATTTTTAGGTAAAATAGTAACGTCATTGCACTGACATAAACAAGATAAAACTCATTCGAATTATTTGCAATTAAGATCGATCAACATGACTAAATCAAATCGTTCGATGAAAATTATACTTAACATATTTCTTCAAAAACACATAATACTACATAGTAAATTGTAAACTGAATTGTATAAATACTACTACAATACCAATCGGTAGCGCTAAAAATACACAGATATTAAAAATGCATAGTACTTAAATAAAAAAAAACACGTGCATGCAAACATTTGAAAAAGCGAAACTCGCTTTTGAGCTGGTTGATTAGTTAAGTCTGAAAATGTGAATTTTCAAATAAATAATTATTAGGATCCAATCATAGAAGGTCAAATAAAAAGAGAAACGAACCATTGTACAATTTGTAATAAACACATTAGTATGCTGTACACAGGTATCTATTGCACGGGGAACGTATTATATCAAGATCTCAAAGAAAGTTTGGTGTCAGATTTATTTTATCTACATTCCTGCAGATAAGAACCGTTTGAAATAGTACTATCAGTAATTGCGTTTTAACTCCCTTCCCTGACTTCTTCCTGTACCAATAAATAGCATATTAATACAGATACTGTAGCTGCAATTTCACATTACCTACACGGCGTGAATTGTGCAGAAACGTTTCGAAAGCAGGTACACGTATATTCTGCGGTACACGAGAACGTATTCCAGAAGTGTTTTCTCCTCTGTTCTTTCCGTAGATTGTACTAGCAGATTAAGTTTCTATTAGGTGAAAGGTAGGTATCTGTTCCGCACATGGAGCACAAAAACCTTCGGAACATGAGAGTAGCCAATAATTACACTGAGTACAGACATTTCTTAAGAAGTAGATGGACTTAGGTGATAAACCCGTGTCTCCTCTCCTGGACCCCGAAGAGTACAGTAATGTTCACAAAAAACTCGTTATTGTTTCTTATCCTGAGCCATATACCTTTAGCATACATCCTCCTAACCTGTTACTTTATGACAATTTTAAATGTATTCCTCCACATACATCTAATTTCACCAAGCGAACCCCTCCCTTCATGTTTTCAGACCAAAATGTTCTACGCACTTCTCACCAGTGTCGCGAGTTCTACACGATGTGTCATTTTTATTTTCCTCTATTCTATCAAAGAAATGCTACCTGAATAAAATTAAAAATTCCAAAACCCTTCTTCTCCATCCCTTTCTCACTTCTTCTTGTTCTTGAGGAACCTTGTTCCCTTAGGGTGACAGAAAAAAGGTTCACACATACAAAGAATACGAGACAAAAGTAAAGTTTTCTTCTTTTATCTTGACATGTGATGTAGAAGAAGAGAGAACGCGCTTATAAGTGCGATTGTGTTCTGCAGTTTATACATCAAATTACATCTCGCTCCTGAACTGAGACCGGGAATTTAAAATGCCTGCAGTTCCGTTCTAAAGAAGTGTATAGCGACGTTCTGCGATATTCGGAGTAACGGCTGTCAGTTCGGTGGTGATGCGGTGGGTTCTGTTGTGGTTTGTGCTCTCTGAAATGCCCCTCCTCCCCCCACCAACTGACAAGTGCTTATCCTGTCATGTCACATATTAGAATCGCAACGAAATTCTTATTAATTTTATTAGACGTTCTTCACAACGCGCGATGAAAAAATTCAATTTGTTTCCCTCTGTTCGGGGCACGAGATGTACACTACGATAGTTTCCATTCGAAAGGAAATGAAGAGCGAGTGGATGATTTCTGGCTTCCGCCGCCATCTAAACGAGACCTGCGCACTGTTTCTCACTAAACCGGCCTACATAAAGAAATTTTACGTAAAAAATCATTACCTCGGACACCGTTTTATCAATGTGGCATAACCAAATGATTCCTAGGTACGTCGGTGAGCTAAGTCTACGTTAGAACACAGTTAGTTAATAATTACACTCTTTTTCATGGCTCGACAGGGCTAGCCTTGGCCTCCTCATTTTTGAGGTTCTGAGATGACTCTCAGACACAACACACTCGGTTGGACTCCTCTGGACGAATGATCGGCCCGTCACAGACACCTCTACCCGACAACACACAAAACACAAGACACAGAAACCCATGACTCCGGTGGGATTCGAACCCGTAACCCCCGCCAGCGAGCGGTCGCAGACCTACGCCTTAGACCGAGCGGCCACCGGCATAGGCAACAAATACACTTAGCAGAACTATAATGCCACCAATTCAAGTGGCCGCTCGCTTCTTGGGATTGCGGGATCGATTACCACCGGCAGCATGGATGTTTGTCTCTTGTGAATGTCGTGTGTTGTATGGTAGAGATCTCTGTGAATCCCTCGCAAAGGGGTGTCCTACTGAGTCTGTTTGTGTCACTGAGTGTGCTCAGGCACAGAAATGACCCTCTAAAACCTCCAATAAATAGGCGGAAGAGGTCAGACAAAGAAAATTAATTTAATGTCGCAGCGTTACCAACATCCAATCCAGCAGCACTCAAGACTTAGTCTACCCAAATCTTAGAGCATTTTGGAGCCTTTCCCTCAGACAAGATCATTTCTCTGATACAAGATGATTACCCACAATTCCTACATTTTCTAAACCTAGACCTTTCAGTGTGCGATTTACTAGTATCGCTGAAAATTGCGGAGAATTTGTTGTCAGGTTGGAATTCTGTTGGTTCTGGTACCGTGCAGTATTGTACATTTACTGCATGGTTTCTGAGGAATTCAATTTTGAGTGTGTGATTCGTTTAAGTAAAAGTCTTCGGATGACTGTTTGCTATCAGAACCATGGGAGATGAATCGATCAGAAGCGAGCAACATATTTTAACCCTGACCATGGAGGACGCATGGTCTTCCGATACGTCGGTGTCAATCTACACTACTACACGCTGTCAAAATGCAAAAGATTCGGGCCTAAAATCATTGACATGAAAATCTGAAAAATTTGTAAGTGTTATTTCTCAACAAATACAGCGCATTTATTAGCTGCCGGTCATTTTATTAGGCCGATCAGACCCGAAACGTTTGGTTCATCATCGAGATTTCCATACGTTCCAGACATTAAGCATTTTTATCAGCGTACGATATCCAACAATTTAAATCAAAATAGACAAAGTGTGAATATAAATTCAAAATTACAAATAAAGTTTTCTGTTAAAACATGTCATTTCTAGAAGAACACATTTATTTCTTAATGTCAAATGTTGCATACCACATACTGTATATGCTAATAAATAATCTTTAATAATAATCGTTAAGTGCTGACGGAATCCTTGATAATAAGCAACATTTACCGAAGCCTGAATTGTATGCAAACATTCAACTAGTGCCGTGCAGTAAACGCAACCAATCTCCATTACATTTAACACTGTAACAGCAAATAATTAATGTTTATTCTAAGATCTTTGCAAAACACATTAAAGCAATCTGCAGGAAGGGCTTTGACATCTTCATAGTGAAGCCCTGTGATAAATATAGTAACCATTGTAACCAAAGGGGTTTAAAGGGCGAGTGAATGTACATAACACGCAGATCAAGCGTGGGAACCTACATCAGTTCGTTTTTAAATTTATGTGAGAATTCTTATGATAAAACCAACTAGATGTACTAATTTCTCAAATTTATTTTGGAATAAAGCTCTACATGTTTCGGACAGTTCCTCTGTCCATCATCAGGAGTTGCTTGCGAGCAAGCTGTCAGAAAACTTGTATGACATATACCATTGTTGTGTGTACAGTGGGGAACTCCTGATGATGGACAGAGGAACTGTTCGAAACATGTAGAGTTTTATTCCAAAATAAATTTGAGAAATTGGTACATCTAGTTGGTTTTATTATAAGAATTTATCACGATGAACGGTCACCTGAACGTTAAATTATGTGAGAATCCTTTTCTAAACCTTAATGAGCAATAATGATTTCAAGCCATAATAACCCATAGCACAGTCCATTCCATATATTACTTGTATCGTGAACTTTTATCTAAGGTTTGGTTAAATGCAATATGGGAGCCATAATAATCCATAACACAGCCCATTCCATATATTATCCGTACCTAAACTTTTATCTAAATTTTGGTTAAATTCAATATGGGATTTATCTCAGTATTTAACCAACTTGATTCACAAAATTTGTTTCACAATAAGTTTTATTTCATGCCTCTACATGTTTCGAGCACATGTGCTCGAAACATGTAGAGGCATGAAATAAAACTTATTGTGAAACAAATTTTGTGAATCAAGTTGGTTAAATACTGAGATAAATCCCATATTGAATTTAACCAAAATTTAGATAAAAGTTTAGGTACGGATAATATATGGAATGGGCTGTGTTATGGATTATTATGGCTCCCATATTGCATTTAACCAAACCTTAGATAAAAGTTCACGATACAAGTAATATATGGAATGGACTGTGCTATGGGTTATTATGGCTTGAAATCATTATTGCTCATTAAGGTTTAGAAAAGGATTCTCACATAATTTAACGTTCAGGTGACCGTTCATCGTGATAAATTCTTATAATAAAACCAACTAGATGTACCAATTTCTCAAATTTATTTTGGAATAAAACTCTACATGTTTCGAACAGTTCCTCTGTCCATCATCAGGAGTTCCCCACTGTACACACAACAATGGTATATGTCATACAAGTTTTCTGACAGCTTGCTCGCAAGCAACTCCTGATGATGGACAGAGGAACTGTCCGAAACATGTAGAGCTTTATTCCAAAATAAATTTGAGAAATTAGTACATCTAGTTGGTTTTATCATAAGAATTCTCACATAAATTTAAAAACGAACTGATGTAGGTTCCCACGCTTGATCTGCGTGTTATGTACATTCACTCGCCCTTTAAACCCCTTTGGTTACAATGGTTACTATATTTATCACAGGGCTTCACTATGAAGATGTCAAAGCCCTTCCTGCAGATTGCTTTAATGTGTTTTGCAAAGATCTTAGAATAAACATTAATTATTTGCTGTTACAGTGTTAAATGTAATGGAGATTGGTTGCGTTTACTGCACGGCACTAGTTGAATGTTTGCATACAATTCAGGCTTCGGTAAATGTTGCTTATTATCAAGGATTCCGTCAGCACTTAACGATTATTATTAAAGATTATTTATTAGCATATACAGTATGTGGTATGCAACATTTGACATTAAGAAATAAATGTGTTCTTCTAGAAATGACATGTTTTAACAGAAAACTTTATTTGTAATTTTGAATTTATATTCACACTTTGTCTATTTTGATTTAAATTGTTGGATATCGTACGCTGATAAAAATGCTTAATGTCTGGAACGTATGGAAATCTCGATGATGAACCAAACGTTTCGGGTCTGATCGGCCTAATAAAATGACCGGCAGCTAATAAATGCGCTGTATTTGTTGAGAAATAACACTTACAAATTTTTCAGATTTTCATGTCAATGATTTTAGGCCCGAATCTTTTGCATTTTGACAGCGTGTAGTAGTGTAGATTGACACCGACGTATCGGAAGACCATGCGTCCTCCATGGTCAGGGTTAAAATATGTTGCTCGCTTCTGATCGATTCATCTCCCATGGTTCTGATAGCAAACAGTCATCCGAAGACTTTTACTTAAACGAATCACACACTCAAAATTGAATTCCTCAGAAACCATGCAGTAAATGTACAATACTGCACGGTACCAGAACCAACAGAATTCCAACCTGACAACAAATTCTCCGCAATTTTCAGCGATACTAGTAAATCGCACACTGAAAGGTCTAGGTTTAGAAAATGTAGGAATTGTGGGTAATCATCTTGTATCAGAGAAATGATCTTGTCTGAGGGAAAGGCTCCAAAATGCTCTAAGATTTGGGTAGACTAAGTCTTGAGTGCTGCTGGATTGGATGTTGGTAACGCTGCGACATTAAATTAATTTTCTTTGTCTGACCTCTTCCGCCTATTTATTGGAGGTTTTAGAGGGTCATTTCTGTGCCTGAGCACACTCAGTGACACAAACAGACTCAGTAGGACACCCCTTTGCGAGGGATTCACAGAGATCTCTACCATACAACACACGACATTCACAAGAGACAAACATCCATGCTGCCGGTGGTAATCGATCCCGCAATCCCAAGAAGCGAGCGGCCACTTGAATTGGTGGCATTATAGTTCTGCTAAGTGTATTTGTTGCCTATGCCGGTGGCCGCTCGGTCTAAGGCGTAGGTCTGCGACCGCTCGCTGGCGGGGGTTACGGGTTCGAATCCCACCGGAGTCATGGGTTTCTGTGTCTTGTGTTTTGTGTGTTGTCGGGTAGAGGTGTCTGTGACGGGCCGATCATTCGTCCAGAGGAGTCCAACCGAGTGTGTTGTGTCTGAGAGTCATCTCAGAACCTCAAAAATGAGGAGGCCAAGGCTAGCCCTGTCGAGCCATGAAAAAGAGTGTAATTATTAACTAACTGTGTTCTAACGTAGACTTAGCTCACCGACGTACCTAGGAATCATTTGGTTATGCCACATTGATAAAACGGTGTCCGAGGTAATGATTTTTTACGTAAAATTTCTTTATGTAGGCCGGTTTAGTGAGAAACAGTGCGCAGGTCTCGTTTAGATGGCGGCGGAAGCCAGAAATCATCCACTCGCTCTTCATTTCCTTTCGAATGGAAACTATCGTAGTGTACATCTCGTGCCCCGAACAGAGGGAAACAAATTGAATTTTTTCATCGCGCGTTGTGAAGAACGTCTAATAAAATTAATAAGAATTTCGTTGCGATTCTAATATGTGACATGACAGGATAAGCACTTGTCAGTTGGTGGGGGGAGGAGGGGCATTTCAGAGAGCACAAACCACAACAGAACCCACCGCATCACCACCGAACTGACAGCCGTTACTCCGAATATCGCAGAACGTCGCTATACACTTCTTTAGAACGGAACTGCAGGCATTTTAAATTCCCGGTCTCAGTTCAGGAGCGAGATGTAATTTGATGTATAAACTGCAGAACACAATCGCACTTATAAGCGCGTTCTCTCTTCTTCTACATCACATGTCAAGATAAAAGAAGAAAACTTTACTTTTGTCTCGTATTCTTTGTATGTGTGAACCTTTTTTCTGTCACCCTAAGGGAACAAGGTTCCTCAAGAACAAGAAGAAGTGAGAAAGGGATGGAGAAGAAGGGTTTTGGAATTTTTAATTTTATTCAGGTAGCATTTCTTTGATAGAATAGAGGAAAATAAAAATGACACATCGTGTAGAACTCGCGACACTGGTGAGAAGTGCGTAGAACATTTTGGTCTGAAAACATGAAGGGAGGGGTTCGCTTGGTGAAATTAGATGTATGTGGAGGAATACATTTAAAATTGTCATAAAGTAACAGGTTAGGAGGATGTATGCTAAAGGTATATGGCTCAGGATAAGAAACAATAACGAGTTTTTTGTGAACATTACTGTACTCTTCGGGGTCCAGGAGAGGAGACACGGGTTTATCACCTAAGTCCATCTACTTCTTAAGAAATGTCTGTACTCAGTGTAATTATTGGCTACTCTCATGTTCCGAAGGTTTTTGTGCTCCATGTGCGGAACAGATACCTACCTTTCACCTAATAGAAACTTAATCTGCTAGTACAATCTACGGAAAGAACAGAGGAGAAAACACTTCTGGAATACGTTCTCGTGTACCGCAGAATATACGTGTACCTGCTTTCGAAACGTTTCTGCACAATTCACGCCGTGTAGGTAATGTGAAATTGCAGCTACAGTATCTGTATTAATATGCTATTTATTGGTACAGGAAGAAGTCAGGGAAGGGAGTTAAAACGCAATTACTGATAGTACTATTTCAAACGGTTCTTATCTGCAGGAATGTAGATAAAATAAATCTGACACCAAACTTTCTTTGAGATCTTGATATAATACGTTCCCCGTGCAATAGATACCTGTGTACAGCATACTAATGTGTTTATTACAAATTGTACAATGGTTCGTTTCTCTTTTTATTTGACCTTCTATGATTGGATCCTAATAATTATTTATTTGAAAATTCACATTTTCAGACTTAACTAATCAACCAGCTCAAAAGCGAGTTTCGCTTTTTCAAATGTTTGCATGCACGTGTTTTTTTTTATTTAAGTACTATGCATTTTTAATATCTGTGTATTTTTAGCGCTACCGATTGGTATTGTAGTAGTATTTATACAATTCAGTTTACAATTTACTATGTAGTATTATGTGTTTTTGAAGAAATATGTTAAGTATAATTTTCATCGAACGATTTGATTTAGTCATGTTGATCGATCTTAATTGCAAATAATTCGAATGAGTTTTATCTTGTTTATGTCAGTGCAATGACGTTACTATTTTACCTAAAAATCCCACTAATGCACTAATATATTGTTACACCACTTTATTCACACTGTTACACTCCTACACGTTTCAACCTTCAAAGGGCCATGCTCAGGGAGTAATGATGCATTTTGTGAGCAGAGTTAGCAAAATGCATGTCCGGGTGTAAATATCAGATTAAAGAGAAGCCCGTTGTACCTTAACGTGGCAGTTGGCCAACAAATTGGAATGAGCGTTTTCTGCGTATTTCCTAGCCGCTAGCTAATTGATTAAACTGAACTTAATTGGTATTTTAGGGTAGTTTTGCAGATCATGTGTTTGGTAAAAGAGATGTATTCCCTTCTTTTTTTCCATTATTTCACACTACGCCAATAATGTACATGAAATGAATTCTTCATTTGTAAATTTCTTTCAACGCCGTTCGATAAAATAATACAAAATATCGCAATGTATTTGTCTAGTTGTGTGGAGTGTACATGGGTACTATAGTTTCGGAAAGTGTGCGGTCGCTTATCACGCGAAGATAGACCACCAGGTTTCTCGGAAGTTTTGGCATTAATTTACCAAACTACACTTTGTCATGTGGGCCCGTTGGCTCAGTCGGTATAGCGACTGAGCTACAGGGTGGACGGTCCGGGATCGAATTCCGGTGGGGGCGAGATTTTCCACCCGTCCAGACCGGCCCTGGGGCCCACCCAGCCTCCTGTACAATGAGTACCGGGTCTTTCCAGGGGGTAAAATGCGACCGGGGCGTGCTGCTGACCACTCACCCCCTTCTAGTGCCGCGGTCATGGAAGATTAGAGCTATATCTCTACCCACCCTCTGGGCCACACCGGGCCTGTAACGGGATCACTGTACCTTACACTTTGTCATATCCAGTGAAGCTGTAAATATTGATGTTATCCTGAGAACCTCAGACCTCAAGTCACATTCCTGTCTTTATAAGGCGTAACTGAATAAAAAGCAAATGTATTTGGAAAAATAGGATTAGAATACATTAGAATTAAGTGTTTTTGACGCATTTAACCGAACTCCACTTACTGATCCATGTTTACTGCATTAAGTAAAAGCAGTACTAAGGAGTTTCTTAGAGACCTTGTTGGTACTTTTGTTGTTACTTATCAGTGTGTAAGGGACATGTTTAATGGGCTGGGTTAGGGTAGTGGGTATAGCGACTCGTTACAGGCTGGACGGTCCGAGGATCGAATCCCAGTAGAGACGAGCTATTCCGCAGCCATGCATATCGGCCCTGGGGCCTATCCAGCCTCCTGTAAAATGGGTACCGGGTGTCTTTCCCGGGGGTAAAAGCGGTCGGTGCGTGGCGTTGACTACGACCCCCGTCTAGCGCCGAGGTTAAAGAAAGATTAGAGTTATACCTCCACTCCCCACCCACATCCCCCGGGCTTCATGGCCTGTTATGGTGAACTTTATCATTTACCTAGGGGGCGTTTCTAGAAGTGTTACGCGGGCGGGATGTCAGGCTTGTGGTTAGGACACAGTGGCAAGGTGTCCTGGAAAGGTACAGGACTAGGAATGTCATGGACAGCTGCAATACCCTATGCTTCTGGATGAATCCACTATGTTAGGAAGTGGGTAGGTGAATAAGTTACGTCATTAATTACTTATAAATTGATGTGTACAGCTGATGTTTAAAGGAAACAAAGTTACAAGTAATTTTTTTCTGTACTTAACTGAGAATGTTTCACGTCAGAGTGCTGTCAGTTTTACGCTCCGGCTGCATTATCCCTGGCATGAAGCCTCTTGTACCCATTGAGTAGAATGATAGCTGGATCCCAGATTAGATCTGAACGACACGGAGGACAGAAATTTGTATATCTCCCGCTGAGGTTGGAACCCCGATCCCTCGGTCGTGAAGCCCTCTATTCTAGTAACTACACCCACTGAACTGACCATAATCATCGTACAACGTATTGCCTTATCCCTTTTTGTGGAAGAAATGATCTTCAAAATTACCCAAATTCTTGCTTTACTAACGCTGTTTGTCGACCCAGACATAATACGACCATGACACACGACTTGCGGTATTTCATCTAATTCATGGTTTTCCTCATAAATAGAAGCAAAAATTAATTAAATACTATTTATTCCGCATGCTTGAAATATTTATGACACAGAGAATCATTAAAATAGTTGCATGTTTCCGATACTGATACAATTGAAAGTGTGGCATAGTATGCGCAGCTTTGTGGTTGTGCTGCCACTCTGTGGTACTGCTTGATATTTTGTAGAAATGTTGCGTTGCGTAGCGTAGTTGGTGGTGCTCTTGTATTGATTGTGCTGATGGGTGAACGAAATTTGGTGGTGTTTATCTGTGTTATTAATTCAAGCTCACTTTTTCTTGTGCTCTGTGATAAATGTGGTATTTATCACATTCATAAAGGCCACTGATTTTTACCTGCAGTTTGCCTTGTTTTAATGTATTATTAGTGCCGTTGCATTTATGTGCGGGATGTTGTGTAACTAGATGTATCCGTGTTTGCTTTTCATGGCACTTGGAGTCACGATAAAAGGAAGTACAGAGGACGTAGGCCTAGGTTTAATTAGTGCTGTCCTACGACGTCACAAACCAAAACATTTCACCACTATTTTTATGAATTATTACACGATAAATAACTTGTAACCCTTTATGGAACATTTTTTTTATTATTTTCTAAAAAATTTAGCATAAATTGTGTGAAATAAGAACGCCTGAGATATGTAGTATGTGCCCTATATAGTTTAGTTTGGACATCCGTAAATTTAACTTGTACAATACAAACCACCATATTCACCGAACAGTATCCCACGACAGACTGAAGCTCGATGAACATCGAACAGCTGCCGCTTCAAGGTCACACCGCTTGCGCGAAGTGCTTCCGTGGAGGCTGCACGAATGTTTCCGAACGTCCATCGCATGTTGAAAACTGTGCTCTTATGAGGTATTACGAAGCGCGTAGTGGTAATTCGTTACCGACGTTTCGGGGACATGTTGGTTCCATATTCAAGCGTCAAGAATCCAAGAAGTCTCCGCATAGTGACGTACTATGCGTGATTTCAGGCTTCTGCCGCGAAGTAGATGTGAACTGCGTTCTTCTGGGCCATTCTTGACCCTTGAAGATGGGAACGATAGGTTGTCCCCAAACGTCTGTAGGGAGTTACCACTACACGCTACGTAATAGCTCAGAAGAGAGCATTTCATATCTACTTCACGGCTTAAGCTTGAAATCACGCCCCTCATATATTGTTGAATGAATACATGTTCCGCCTTGTTTCTCACTTTTTATATCGAAATTCTTGCTACGTCAGTAGTTACCAGTCTCTTCGTGTACCGGAACTCCTTCATAACTTAAAAGGTTTCGCTGAACGCCGCAAGCCACTAATTGTATTTTTATCCTCAATTAATCGACAAAATACTTAATCACAGACGCCTATCATGAACACCGCAACTATTGTAGCATGCGTCAATTAACACTTATTCACCACAACACGCGACGCAAACATTTAACAAGACGCACAAAAATTTAAAAAAAAATTCTTTTATGTATAAAGATTTCGCAGCGGCATGTGTAAAAGCGCTATATGGAAAGGCAAGAATTGTCGCCAAGCTGCATGAATTCTCTAATCTCTTGGAATAATTCTTAAGTCCCCATTTGTCGGCGGACATCGGGTTGGCAACTGCTGTACTATGGAATGGACAAGGTCGAAGAACTTAGAAACTCTAAGCTATGTGACTTGTTATAATTCATTATAATTATAACTTCAAATTGCAATAGGCCGGCATAATGTGTCTCAGTTTTTACCATATCTGGGGTCGTTTTCTTCTTACAAAGTCAATTCATGATCTTAGTGCACTTAAGTCAATTCATATTGAAAGGCCACCTTCCAGTATGGCTGATAGGCGTCACATTTCTGTTGTCAGTAACTGCTGGACGCGATGTAGAGTGGAGCATCAAGGAGTATTCAGTAGGACTGAATTTTTTTCTACCTAGGCGTATGTGGGAGGATAATAATGAAATAAACGTTCAAGAAATAGAATAAGAGAGAATATGGCGTGGATTGATCTGGCTCCGGATAAAGAGGAGTTGGGGGTTGTGAACACGGTGACAAACATTCGGGTTCTATGAAATATAGGGAATTCTTGACTAGCTGCGGAAATATTCGCGTCTCAAGAAGGACCCTGTTCCATGAGTTATTTAGTCAGTTAGGTAAGTAGGTAGATAGGTAGGTAGGTGGGTAGATAGGTAAGTAGTTATGTTTCTTTTTTCTGAACCTATCTCATGTCCTAAAAGGTGCAGGTTTGCGCCGCATAATGACGTTTCGGTCAACGACGGACCACATATACGACGGTTGTCCCATAAGATTACAATATTATAATATAATACCAATGTGTTACAACTGCCTACAGTATTCAGTACAGTAACGTGCTGTACAGGTTTGTAGCAAAGGAGCAATAGGCTGTACCATATAGAGTAGGTGTGTAGTAGGCTATACTTTCTAGGTTTGTGTCAGTACAGGCTCGCACAATGACGAAATCGCCAAAAGACGCATTTCTCAGAACGTATCCCCGTCGTTAAGCGAAGCATATTTGTATTTATATTTTAAGAAGTAAACTAAATTGAGGCATACGGTAACCTGTAATACGTACTAAACTTGACATTGAGAGAAAAATCGTACATGTTCAGTTGCTAATGAAGGTAACTTAATGTACAATACTGTTGGAAGTATTTAGTGCTTGTATTTGTCACGTTCGGACCGAAAATTTTTCAAACTACACCTTTTTTTTTCTGCGGAGGGTCTGTACTTCCGTCTGTCCGGATGCAATAAACATAGTACGTTTCAACGCATTTTCATGAAGTCTGACTGACGTTTGTCTTTACATTTCAATTTTCATTAAAATCGTACATTTGTGCCCCCATTTCTAGATCAGTTTAGGCACATATCTCTAAATCCATTCCAGTAACAAAATTAGAGAGAAATTATTCGTGTATTTTATCCATTTTTTTTTTACCGATTTTAGCTTTTTCTAGGAGATGAGATTAATGTAACACAACGGTTGCTATTCGGGGATAGGCTATATCCAAAATTGTTACTTTAAAAAGACTCTTCTTTTAACCCTATGACGCCCAACGACCCATTTAGGGGTCGTACCGCACCGCTAACTTCTAAACGTTTCATTTTATAAATTTATTCAACAAATATAGGTACTGAATATTTTAAACATGGTATATACTCTCCGTTTTCTTATCTTCAAAATGCAGTTTGTTTCATAATTCTAACATATTTGGTTCCTGTATTAATCACATTTTATATACAGGGTGTGCTAAAATTTAAAAAATAATTCCGGCACCAAAAGGTTAATTCTTACAAAGATGGTGTAATGCCAAGTATTGGCAATTAGAGAGAATCGGCTGGAAACTGTGACAGATGGTGGGTCACATGCCTTTCCCTCCTTTTCTAAAACATTAAACGTAAGCAAAAATTCATTTTGTAAGGATCGTGCTGTTATGAGAGTTTTCTCATGAGTGCTTTGAGATTATTTCAAATATTCATTTATTATGGCAAAAGAAATATAAGTTACCTATAAAGATACTTAAAGATACTGGGATATATAGATATTATTCATACTTCTAAACGAGAAATTCAGTTACAGACTTCAAGTAGCACTAATTTATAAAATAAATTATTTTGACAGGCCTTTAAATTTTGAAAATTTCGCACGCGTGGGCGATGAAAGAAACCGGTTATGTAAAGTTCCGCTGTTTTCCATCAGACACGCAGACCTACGCTGCCGGTCTGATCAATGTTGCATTGAATTACGTTGTTTTCCTAAAGCGTCAGTCAATTCATACCCGCAGAATGTAACATAGTGCGTATTAGGGTTAGGATAAAGACAGATGTGTTTAAAGTTAGCAACATCAACATCAGGATAAGATATTGTACGTGCAAAATGGACTTGACGGCAAAGCCTCCTCTATCCGTATTAACGCTCTTCAGTAATTTAAATTGACTGGGAAATAGAATTCCTTTCCATTTCTTGGAGACCAATGAGTTGCACTATGACGACCGTTAATTCAAACAAAACTGTTTACGTCAGAACTTAAACTGGACTTAAACGCGTTCCTTAATACGGATTGGTCCAAATTCATCTAAAGAAAATATCGCTAATAATTCTGATTAAATACAGTTTGTTTCAGTGATTTCGTAAAATTATCAGGTGAGGAAAATTCCGTCAAAAACACAACTATGAATATATGGCTAAATGATAGTGTTTATTAGCAAGAAAACACTACATGTTTCGGCCTATAGCGGCCATCATCAGGTTTTGACAACTTTCTTTCTGTAAGAGTTATATATAATATAATATATAATATAGCAAAAAATTTTTCAAAACCGGATGATGGTCGCAATAGACAGAAACATGTAGTTGCTGATAAACACCATCATTTAGCCATATATTCATAGTTGTGTTTTTGACTGAATTTACCTCACCTTATAGTTTAAACACACAACGGGGATGGCACACCTCAAAATTGTAAAACTGTATCACGGCTCTGTGAGTAGTCCACTTGATACGGAGCGTGTTAACAATTTCTTCAAATTCAGTAATTAATAAATATATTCATATATATGTTGTAATGCACAATTTATTAACCGATTAACTGATGATACTCTGCAGTATATGTACCACATATATAACATTAACACTGTAGGACATTTTTGGAAAATATTTTCTCATCAACAGCAGGGGAGATCAAGCCACATGAAAATCTGAGGTATCTCAAGACTGTCCTTCAGCAAGCATGTCCGCTGAAGAAAGCTTCCGCCTCCAAACCACGGCTATTCTGCTACAAATTCTAGTTCAATTTTGGAAGTAATGTCTCTGAAATCGCAGTGAAACCTGCCTTAAACGGAACCTGGACATGACGTAAACCTGTAATTAGAGGAAAACTAGGGGATTCAGTATTAAAGTACCTCTACGACACTGAACCTCTTTACAACGATGCATATTTCGGTGTTTTGCTGCTCCATTATAGTCTCAACCACAATCGGATACAATGGAAAATGACTGAAGTGAAGGTTAAATGTTAAAGTAAGGTAATCTTAATTTGTATTCTGCGATTAGGCTCATTTTTTTCAGTAGTACTTCTCCAGGCTCTCGTATCTAAGACAGAGCACTGCTTCCACTGTGCAGCGAACGTTAATGGCCTTTCTCTGTGTGAACGTTCCAAGTTGAATTTTGTAACGTGGTGAATGAATGAAACAATTCAGTCCATTAGAACTCAAGGTGCCACCATTTACAGATAAATATAAAATCTTTACATGCTGAACATTTTGCCTAAAATTAAGTTTTTTTTTGTTAATTTCCATGGCAACATGTATGCTACGGGTAATAATTACATTTATATGTAAACTGCAAGAGGGTGACTTGGGCTGTCGCGAGGCGATAGGAGGCACTTTAGTGCGTTGAAATTACCTTACAGGATAATTATGTTTCTGGGCGATGTAGTTCGTCCGCAACATGGAATGGGTTAAACGAAGTCGCCTTTCGGGTTGAATGTTTTGAATTTCCGATTTTTGTCACTTCGTAAAATCGTGCATTATCATTACATGTATTTAACTCTTTCAAGAAAATTGGTTATACCATATTACGTCTCCGTTTAGCATCAGAATCTGTCGTGTTCTGCTGTCAGAGCGCCCTTCTGAGTGTCGGATTATTCTCCGTATAAACTGCAAATATGTACCTAATCGTAGTTTAAGGATTTTATTCCCTAATTGGTAATCATTGTATTTTGTTTTAGTTAGGAACTGAATTTTTAATGTTACTGAGGTGAATGTCGGGCCAAAATTGTTAAAATATTTGAAAACACAGATTACGTAGTTCTTATTTAGATTAGAGGCAGTCAAAAAGTACAAACACGTTGTTTCATCTCCACTTTCTTGTATTAGAATAATACCTTCAGCACCCTACCGTGCAATCGCTCTGTTTTTGCGTCCTTGTCAATGTTTAATTCCCGTAAAATAATAAAATTTTGATTTTATTGGTATTTTACTTTGAGGTTATATACAGGACGTTGTCCCTTGCTGACAAACAAAATTCTTAATGGTGTATACAGGTTGTTTCATTACGTTTATTAGTATATTCTTAAATTATCTTTCGTCGTGTAAATCATATGATTACAATTTAATACAATGCCATCTTAGTACACGGTTTTTTTTATTGATAATATCCAAATTTCGCACTCCAACATGTTTCCACTATTCTTGGTTATCGGCAGGGAGGTCATGTTACGGTAATAAAAGAAATGGTTGAGTTTAAGATTTATTTTAACCCTTTTAGACGAAGCGCAGACCGTTTTTATTTAAAGACCCAGTCCGTACCGCGCTGTAAACACTTTTCATCTCGGTTATAAAACCCATCCAGTTTATGATGTAAGTGGCACAAGTCGCTGTTTGTTCTCAGATAGATACAAAACACATAAATGCAGTGTGGGCAAAACGTAAAATTGTTTAATGTTAAACCTGTTGGTGCATCACGTAACCAGTTGGCTTTTAAAAGGTTAAGATGTCATACTAATTACGTTGGTCAGGTTTTAAACATAAGACCAAAACATAAAAAAAATTCAGTTTAGGAACACGAGTCTCTTTCCTTTGAGTTCACATATACATTCTAATGAGAAGTTAAGTTAATTTAAATCCTATATGAGTACAGAGTTCTTAACGGCGGTAAAGATCTGTGTATTATCTTTATGTCTTCTTGTATTCAGGAAGATGTTTGTCAGCTTTTAGAGGAAAATTTGGCCCTGTCCTCACTGTAGAATACACTCTCATTATGAAGAGAACAGTTTCTCCAAAACCATGTTTAGGAATGCGTTACTATAAAATTTTTTAAAATGTGAATATTCGTACTTTCTGCTGTGAAAAGCCTAAAAAACTACAATATAAAATTTCACCCTTTTTAGCCTAATGGTTACTTTATGTGTCACCAGGTTTTACAATAAATAAATCGATGTTCTACCGATAGAGTGCATTTGAATGTTTAGTATGGTTCTCAGAACAATATCAGCTACATTCCTATAGAATATTGTTTAACTTTTTGGCGTTTTTGCAAAATTGCGAAAAGCGACTCTAAGATACGTCTATCTTTTCGTCCGCATGGAGCAACCCGGCTTCTACTAGACGGATTTTAATGAAATTTGCTATTTGAGAATTTTTGGAAAATCTGTCGAGAAAGTTGAAGTTTCATTAAAATCTGACACGAATAACGGGCACTTTACATGAAAATCAAGATACATTATTGATCGTACCTCGCTCAGTTCATCTCAGAATGGCAAAAGTTTCAGAAAAATGTTGCAGAGGAAATCAAAACACGCATTTTATGTTCAACAGATTTTTTTTCCGAAAATCATTCAGTTTGTGAGAGGTATAAAATTACTGTAGAGCCGTACAGGCCATAGATGAAAATATGGCGCATACGCATTGCATGTTGGTTACCCAAGGCTACAAACACACACTTGGAATACGTAATACTTACTGCTTTTCCACTGCAACAAAGGTTACACGAACGTACCTGAATGTTACGTTATACGTACATTGCCTGTTCTGTTATCTACACGATCACCCTTTGTAACTTTGTTGTCCCGACGCTCTCAGTTTGGTAGGTGATCCTTTTACGGGAAACGGGTGTGGTTCACCGAATTACATACAGTCTTAATTATTTCCTTTTTTTACTCCTTTTATTTCCTCAATTTATTCTTGATATAAAATAACGGAGCGCCATATCCAGTAAATCAACTAAATCACTTCTAGGAAACTGACACAGTCACTTCTCTGTACTCCTTCTTACACCACACTCGTACGCGACTGAATTCGCGCTGGATTGCTAGCGTCTGTTGTCCGCTGCTAACGTTTTCTCATTTAAATCTCTCCCCTATCACCAACGGTCTGCATATACGTTGGCAGATTAACTTACAACGCATGGCCATGAACCGTCCTTTACTGACACCAGCAATCCTAAGAAACAACTATACTAAAAATGATCGTCTACAGTTATAAGGAGAAATTTTTCTGCGCGATACGAAATGATTTATTAGGTAAAATCCAGGTTAGTTTTCCTGCTTAATTTAATAATGCATGTGTTTGTTATATCGTAAGTGGACTTGGAATTGTTCGATTTGTAGGCATTGTTTGTTGTCTTTTCTTCAAGAAAGAGAATATTTCAGAAATTTGATCTGTTTCGCCTAGAGTTGGAAGGGTTCGGGTATGTTCGCGAAACCTTTGTCTTCTACCGTGACTAAGAGAAGATGGATGGAGTCCAGAAACCTACTAATTATAATACAATCGTCAGAAACATTTAGAGGTATATAAACATTTAAACGTACGGTTCGTAACAGAAACTTCAGCTTTGCACTGTTTTTACAAGTTACGGCCCAAGTCCCAGATATGAAATATTTTCGACATCAAATGTTTGCTTGTTCCAAAAAGCAGCAAGAGTTTATAAATTCCGCCAGCAACAGTTGAGCTATTCTCGGTGCTAAATTAAGCGATATATTAAAAAAGACCTCTTGTTGAATATGTGCACGGAAGGGGGCTAGCTGGATCACAGCCATCGCTTGCTGCATGTAGCATGTGACAGATGGCGTGTCACATCCAGATGAGTGAATATTTACACGCCCACAAACGCACACACTCACACACACACATATACACACACAAACGCACACACACACACATACACACACACACACTCACACACTCGCACATACACACAGAGTTCAGACCAACTCACATGTTGACAAACAGAAAGTGATTATTCACTACTGTGCGCATACCGTTTTCGACAGAAATGGACAGTCCAATTACATGATACCGCTTAATTGTAAACCTGTCTAGTGTATTGACTTTAATGCCTAGACAACAGAAAAAGAAATCATATGATATCATTATTCAATTTTCTGTGATTATTTATATCGTACTAAAATAAGATAGGCTGATTTTAAAGTTAAAATGATCCCGTTATAGGCCCGGTGTGGCCCAGGGGTGAGTAGAGGCATAGCTCTACTCTTCCATGACAGCGGCACTAGAAGGGTGTGAATGGTCAGCAGCACGCCCCGGCCGGAATTCATCCCCGGGAAAGACACGGTACCCATTTTGCAAGAGGCTGGATGGGCCCCAGGGGCGGTCTGGACGGGCGGAAAATCTCGTCCCCACCGGGATTCGATCCCGGACCCTCCAGCACCGACTGAGCTACCCGGTCCGCAATATAGGCTGATTTATTAAGACTATACAGTTTCCAAGAAGGGTTCTTCTGAATAATGTGGCTACTTATGTTTATTAACCCAAAGAATACAAATTTGTTAACTTCTGAGAAGGATGATTCAGTTCATTAAAAGTAGTTTGTTTTCATAAGGTTCGTCATCCCCGTTGTGTTCGGTAGACTAATAGAGTGGATTGTATGTCCCAGTCTAACACTATTTTATTTGATGGTAGAGGTGTATCTACATTTACTACCTAAGGTACAACTACATGTTTCGGCTCTTGATATTAGCCATCTTCAGGTTGTACATGAATCCCTATAAAGTAGTTATAAAAGATTTAATATGGGCTCTGTACACAGCCCATATTAAATAAATTAGTTATACAAGATTTAATATGAGCTCTATACACAGTCAATATTAAATCTTGTATAACTAAAGTTGTGTTATACTAGAACATACACTCCACCATATTAGTAATTTGTTTTGGCTCACTTATTTTTCGACAAAACTAAAATATACAAAATATGTGTAATTTTTTTGCGAAGTAAAATATAGTTTTATGAGTCCATGTTAGCCTGCTCTCTGTTACACAATTTTTTGTATAACTCATTGTTTCACAACCAGGATTCTGTGCTATATTTTGAAATGATACAAAAGTTCCCAAGATCCTTCGAAATATGCTGTAATTTTTGCAACGTAGGCTCATATATATATAGCAGCAATTTAAGAATGAATTTTCTTGACAATAATTTAGCAGCACCTGAATGGCGTTCACCTTTGCCAATGTTGTCACGTCTGTGAACGTTTTCATATTTGGAAATCCTCGGGATATGGAAAATCATTTTAGGGGTTCATGTATGGAGGAGAGTTTGAAGCACTGATCTAACTGGTCACAGTGTACTGTATATTGAATGTGTTGTCCCACTGCCGCAAAAGAACTCCCGTTTATGAAAACGACTCGTTCACATTATCTCGAGCTATTATGCTTACCCTGCAGCTTAATCCTGCTTACACGATATAGGATTAGTTTTGAGAATAATATTAAAGTGCACGTCTAAGGGACAGAGTGGGCGATTTAGGACTAAACTCGTGGCTCGAGGTAGCGACCAATGGTGGGCTGTTGTAAATAAAGTAATAATTTTTCATGTTCCAGCAGTTTCAGGGGATTCTTTATTATTTTAGGACTTCATAGCATCTAAAATAAGACTCTATCACTTTGCATTAAATGTCTTGTATGGGATATTATAGCAGAACAGTGTTTTAGAAAAATGCCTCTGTTTGAGAACGCCTGGTTCAAAGTCGATCTTAGTATAAATAATTCAGTTAGCTACGATTACGGTCTCTCGGAATGTTGCACTGTGTAAGATGATGGAGGTTTGCAAGATTAGGGTTGAAGATTAAGGAACAGGTACGTAGTATTCTTTAGTACTAGGCTGTACAGCGTCAGGTAAGAGACAAAAGTATTTTTTAACATCGTAGATAAGCGAATTGTAAACTTCACAAATTAATTTTTTGGGTAATTCATATTTTGCCCACTAGAGATTTTAATTTCGCTAGGTTTCCCGTCACTCATGCTGCAAGTAACCGGAATCTTCTTCTTCCCAATCCTCACCTTTTTTTTAAAAAATATTTTCTTTTAGCTCTGCAGCAGTTATCGATGGGCATAATTAATGGATTTTACTACTTTGTCGTTTCTTGTACGTATTTACGTTATCCAAGATTGTTTTATGTAACTTGACAGTTAGCGTGAACATTTGGTAAATGGTATCGCTGATTCCTTAATCTCTTTTACAGTACTACTAAACCACGAAAACTTCAAACATCTCTGTGCCTGATCTTGCTTTTAAGGTTTAGCTGTTTACAGCACATTTTGTACATGTATTACCTGTTTTAACGCAAAAAGGGGGCTTTATTTTGTCACAATATTTTATTTATGTTTTTTCGTATGATCCTGATACTAAATAATGGTATTTTCCTAAACGACATTATCCTAACGATATTCATAGTACAGTTGCAGTATACGGCATGTGATATGTAAATTGACCTGCGACATATTACGTAGAAAAATTTCATATTTCATGGGGTTACGTAAATAATACATACGCCATATTTATTAAGACCAACTAATTGCACATTATTAACTGATTAAAATGGATTTAAAATATCTCCTACATGTTTCAATCCCTCTATGGAATCATCCTCAGGGAGCGTAAATTAGTGTAGGAATGAAGTTACTAAGACAGACTGTACATGAGGTTATCTGGTAGCATGC
>Ga0123353_10000956_pt1 | contig 35329 bp, 27 predicted proteins | sample TergutLab28metaG_3_FD_92763 | JGI IMG/M metagenome (GOLD analysis project Ga0123353, IMG submission 92763) | Labiotermes labralis P3 segment gut microbial communities from Petit-Saut dam, French Guiana - Lab288 P3 | ecosystem: Host-associated > Arthropoda: Insects > Digestive system > Gut ... | reverse complement strand
TTGGAACACTAACCCCGTCCCCCCTGTTCCAACCCCGTCCCAATTCTATCTAAAGATTACGTCATCAACGCAGACGTCTGGGTTTTGGGTGCCGGCGCTTGGGGCAGCTCCACCGCCACCGGTGTTGAAGGAATAGCCACTGTTGTTGGATTGAGCTGCTGCTGCAGCAGCCGCCGCAGCCGCAGCTGCGGTCTCCGCTTCTGCTTGGGCCTGCAAGGCGGCCTCGGCATCCTCTTCGGCTTGCTTCAAGGCCATCTCAACCTTAAGAGTGCACCAGTATTTTCCGTAAATGTCAGAATACTCAGCGTGGGCGATGCCGTCGCTTGATACACAAACCTTTAAGAAGACCAGCTCCTCCAGACAAAGTTTGTGCAGAACAGCCTCAGTGCCGTCGCTAAAGGTCAAGGCAATGTTATAGAGGGTTGCAGAGTCAGTAGAGCTGCTTACCGCACGGGATACACCGGCATTTGCAGGCTCGATGTGCATGATGACCGTCTCGCCTGTTACAACAGGGGAGCCCCCGGTAAGCAGGGAGGCTTCATAGTTTGCATCACTGGTGCATATGACCTCAAATGCCACAATGGTATGTGCAGTAGCATTGGCAACTTCAAGCGCAATTGAGGTTGAGGTCTCTGAGCCTAAGGAGCGATACTCCTGTTCAATAGCAGGCTCGTCAACGTACTCCTCAGCAATCGAGGCAGCGCACGCTCCCAGACCAAAAGGCAGCAAGCTCAGCGCAATGATACTCAGGAGCATAAAGGCTCTCTTTAAAGCTATTTTCATGGTTCGGCTCCCCAGCCTATTTTTTAAGTGTCGCAGTTTTCACAATATAAGCAGCGTTGCCGTTAGACGGCTCAACTATCACCTTGACAGTATACTCGACATCGGTCAAAGTGCGCTCGTCAAGAAACAGTCTGAAACCATATTGTGAGTTAATCGGCTGTATGGGTGTGCCTTGGGTCTCACCAGGGTTTGCCAGAATGTTTACCTGAAAGGGAACATAGATGACCTGCTCAGTTTGCCTTGACTCCAAAGAAACGTAGATGATATCCAGGGTATCAATATGGTTCTCATCCACAGAGCCCTCAAGCACTCTGAAATCACCGTCTATGCGCCAGTCAATAAAGCTTTCGGTATCAAGCTCACCCTTGGTCACAAGGCCGGTTGTGGGGGCGTACAGAAACGGCGGACTCTCGGCAAAGAGATTGATATGACGCTCGGCCCGCTCAACTATGACAACGCTGGGTTTAAGATCGGCAATCTGGGTAAAATTGTAAGGAATCATTTTTGAGAACTCAGCACGGCTGAACTCTGGGGCTAAATAGGGGATGAGCGTGTTAGCAAAAGAGTCGCGAAACATCAGAAGTGAGCCGTCTCCGCCGGTAGAGCTGGTAGTGGCGATGTCATCCTCAACGCTGGTGCTCGCACCGGTAAACTGCCAATTGCCGGTAGTGTAGGCGGTGGACTGCTCAGTGCCGGCGGTTATAGGGTAGAGCATGCGCTCCAGGTCTCCGGTCATGGTTGCTTCCTCGGCCTCGGGTGCAACCGTAACTTTGCTCTTACGGCTCGCAGCAAGCAGGGCATCCGTCACCAGCAGGGCGCCTTCAGTAGTCCAGTGGGTGTCGGTTTGAAAGTAGAGCTCTTCGCTCTGGGTGCCAAAGAGCTCAAAGAGGTTTAGGTAGTTAACCTCCTCTGCCGCTAGAGAAGCCCCCAGTAAAGCCATGTTGTTGTTTTGGGCACCCGGTAGATAATAGGGCATATAGGCAGGGTAGAGAGAATTTTTGTTAGGGGCAATAGTCACCACAAATTCTGCACCCATAGCGTTGGTGTAACCCTGCATGAGGGAAAGATTAAAGGTGATATTGTGAATCTCACGCTCACTTAAAGGCGCACTTGCCCTGAAGTCACTCAGCGTATTGCCATAGAAAAGCCAGCCGTCCCTGCCTACAATGACCTGCTCGGTTGGGGAGGTCTTAAAAATCCCCGCCCGCAGGCGCGCATTGGCATCAATAGCGAGGTTTCGGTAGGCAAAATGATCCTCAAAGTAGTCCCCCAGATTGCTGAGAAAGTAAAGGTTATATGAGCCATCCTCTTCCTGCAATGCAGGAAAAGCACTCCGTGAATCCTCATCAGTAGCAGGCGCATCATCAGTCCAAATCATACCCACAAACGGCACCAAACACAGCACCAAAAAAAGCACCGCAAAAACATACAGAGCGCCCTTACGCCGCCCACCCTTGCCACCAGCATTCTCCCAATCACTCACTTCAATCTCTTCTCTCTTCTCTCTTCTCTCTTAACTCTCCTCCTAGAACCTAAAGTAAATAAACGGATTATACCCGCCACCCGAGAGACTCAAAATACACACAAACAGCAACACAAAGGCAAAAACATAACTAGCAGCCGTAGCAAGCTTCTGCACAAGCAAAGCACTCTGTAAAAGCCGCCTCTCAACCAACTGCTTAAGAGGTGTACAAGCAACAAGCGCAACCAAAAACACCACAATAAACAACGGTGTCAACTGCTCCATAGCCAGCGCAGTGCTGGCATACTCAAAATGAAAGCCGGTAAACATCTGCGAGACAAAGAATAAGCCCTGCTCAAAGGAGTCAGCCCTAAACAGCACAAACCCCACCGCCACCACCAACAACGTGTAGATGACCCCCAGCACCTTGGGCAGCTTTTTAATAGGCAGATACTCCTCAAGCATCAAGAAAAGCCCGTGGAAAAGTCCCCACACCACAAAGGTCCAGCTTGCACCGTGCCAAAGGCCGCAGGTAAAGAAAACCACCAACTTGTTGAGCCCTGCACGGAGTCTGCCATGTCTATTGCCGCCTAAAGAAAAGTACAGGTATTCCTTAAACCAGGTGGAAAGCGATATGTGCCAGCGCCTCCAAAATTCCTGGATAGAAGAAGAGATATAGGGATAGTTGAAGTTTTCCTTGTAGCGAAACCCAAACATGCGCGCCAGGCCAAGCGCCATGTCCGAATACCCTGAGAAGTCAAAGTAGATCTGCAGGCAATAACCAATGGCAGCAATCCACACAACGGCGATATTTATCTCGCCCGGGCTGGCGCCATAAATGGAGTCCACAGTCAATGCCATAGTATTGGCTATGAGCACCTTTTTACCCAGACCAATGGAAAAACGTCTCATGCCCTGAGTGATATCTTCAATACGCGCCGTGCGCAGAGAGAGCTGCTTATCAACATCGTGGTACTTGATGATGGGCCCGGCGGTCAGCTGAGGGAAAAAGCTGATATAGAGCAGCACCTTTGAATAGCTCTTGGAGGCCTCCACTTCACCGCGGTAGGTATCGATGAGATAGCTCATAGCCTGAAAGGTGTAAAAAGAGATGCCAATGGGCAGTGCCACTACGGGAATCTCCCAGCTCTGGGAGAAAATCGAGTCAGCTGTGGCAACAAACATGCCTGCGTACTTGAAAACCGCGAGAAACGCCAAATTAACCACAATGCCAGCGGTGAGAGCAGCCTTAGCCTGAGACTTTTTGCTTTCCCGGGTGTGAGCAATCAGGCGCCCAAACACGTAATTACAAACGGTTGAGACCAGCATGAGAAGTACATAGACAGGCTCACCAAAGGCGTAGAAGAACAAACTTGCAACAATCAGGAGGTAGTTTCTCACCTTGAGCTGCGGGATAGCGTAATAAGCCAGGAATACCAGGGGCAAAAAAACGCAGATAAATGTCAGAGAGCTAAATACCAAGCCAGTGCTTCACTCCTCTATCTTCAAGAAAGGCCGATAATAAATCGGCCTTTCAGGTAAATCTGTCTGTTGTATATTAGCAGACTGCTACTCGTTTTTAGGCTACCGAGCAGAGATATCCATACCTGGCATCAGTACCTGAAACCACGTATTGCCGGGGGTCAAGCGGATAGCCGCTCCGTTGTCGTCATAGAAGCGCGGGGGAGTGGTGCCGTCGGTATGCCAGTTGCCGTCAATGCGGCCACCCTGGGTGAAAATACTGGCTCTGCCAGAGCCGTTAAGCGCTATCTCCCAGGTGGTGCCACCAGCTGCGTCAGGTGTGTGGGGTGCCCAAAGCACCACAACATTGGTGGCTCCAATCTGCTCTTCGTCTATACCGTCAATCGTGGGGCCATCCATAAAGCGCATCCAGCGACCATCGGAGCCCTCACCGGTCCAAGTCCACTCTGCTGAAAAGAAATCAGAGAAGGGAACCACCAACTTGCTCACAGGAGCAGCTGGCGGGTTGGCAGCCTGTGCAGCTGCATCTGAGCTTGAGGTGGTAGCACCGGTGGGCGCCCCACCAACACCGTGAGAGCCGCCAGACGTTGGCAAAAACTCAAAGGTTGGAGGATCACTCAAAATCATTGGTATACCCATGCCACCCGCGTCAGCATACCCTCCGGGCAAGTAGTAGAAGAGGTTGTGAGGAGCTGACATAAAATCAACACGGTGAAAGCCGCTGGCCCCTTCAGTGAGAACAGGTAGACCTGCGATTCCCATCTGATACATAACAACCGGATTAGCTCCGCTATAGATCATGATTCCCTGATACTGAGGCACAATACTAATATCAGAGTTGCGTGCAGAGCGCACCGGACCTACGTCTTCAGGAAGGGTGCTTTGAAAGATGCAGTTAAAGCGCGTTATGCCTCCCTCAGAGATCGATTCATACACCACATCTGCCCTGGAGATACCAAACTGTGGCCTTGATTCTCGGGAATTCTCTATCTTGACACAGAGAGGTCTGGCGCCCATATACCAGGCCAAGGCTGCTTCCTGCTCGTCATCACTGAGTTCTGGGTCAACGAAAACAGGCAAGCCGGTTAGGGGAAAAACCTGCGCTTCATCCGCTTCTACTTCGTGAGTAAAGTAACCCTTGCTAGCAACCCTCGGTTCTTCAGTGGGCTCGGGGGTCGGTTGAGAGAGGATTGCAAACACAGCAGCCAATGCAATCAGCACCGCTGCAACTGCGGCAATGCCAACAAAAATCTTCTTTTTCTTAGACATAAACACCTCGTGATTCAATAACTGAATACTGATTATCCCATAAACCTCTCAATGGCACATAAGGCACTGCGTTAGATCGACTTAGTCCAGATCTGAGCGCTTATGCGATAATTAACCAAATCAATACGAAATCTTCTGTTTTGAGGATTGTCACTATCATGGTAGGTTGATTAATTACAGGCGATTTAGTAGGTGCTCCTTTGACAGATAGTTCTAGCGATAAATACTCAAGAAGTCGATACGAATCTTCTTTTAGCAGAAGAGAGCGTCCGGATCATTTGTCTCATTGGGATAGATATGATGAAGAAGATGAACTTGTGGACGAAGAAACCCAGTCAAGAAAGATAATAAAGACTGTCCTGAAAGTTACGGGCTGCGTTCTCTTGGCTTTAGCAATAGGAATAGCTATCTACGCAGCAGTACTCTTCTTCAAGGTCAGTGATGATATCAGCTTATCTGACAAAATAAAAAGAGAGCTGGCTGAGGTATTGGTGGAACCGGATGACGTAAATGCCCCCTTTTATATGCTCATTATTGGCTCGGACTCCCGAGACCCCTCCAGTGCTCAAGCAGGCCTCTCAGACACGATAATGCTGGCCAGGATTGATCCGGAGGCTCCCCATCTTACTATTCTCTCCATCCCCCGCGATATTGAGATAAGGCTTGAGGGCTACGGAGCGCAAAAAATCAACGCCGCCTATAGCTATGGAGGCCCTGCAGGAGCGGTCAAGGCGGTGTCTGAACTCTGCGACGTGCCTATTTCCTATTATGTAGAAATCGACTTTACCGGCTTGATATCCCTGGTTGACACACTGGGTGGTATCGACGTTGATGTTCCTTCTGATATTTTCCTGGATGGCGTGTACATTGCTGCCGGACCACAACGCCTTAACGGGTCACAAGCTTTGATTATGACGCGTTCCAGAGACTTCCCCACGGGTGATTTGATAAGGGTAGAAAACCAGCGCATAGTTCTCAAGGCAATCGTCAAGCAGGTCTTAGATGCGAGCGTTGTTGAAATGCCGGGACTTGTCACCAGCCTTGCCACAAACGTGGGAACCACCATGGAAGTAGCTAGGGCAATAGAGTTGGTGCTCAAGTTCAGAGGCATGGACGTTGATCAGATGTATATGGCTACCGTTCCGGTTGCCTTTAACTCACACGACGGAATTGCCTACCTACGGGTTGTAGAACCGGAATTCTCAGAGATGATGGCGCGAATCAAACAAGGCTTGCCACCAATTGACCCTGCTATGGTGGCAGCTGAGTATTAAGTGCAATCAGGTTGATGAAGATTTCAGTAGCATTGGCGGCAAAAGATGGTGCCCGCTATCTCCCTGCTCAAGTGGCATCAATACTGCCTCAACTGAGTGAAGAACGTGGCGACGAGCTTATCATTTCCACGGACCCTTCAAAAGACGCAACAACTGACATTGCCAGAGAGCTGGCAACCCAGTTTAGCCTGGTCAAGTACATCCAGGGTCCGGGCAGAGGCGTGCAGGCAAATTTTGAACACGCAATCAAAGCCTGTACAGGGAGCCATATATTTCTCTCAGACCAAGATGATATCTGGATGCCCAACAAGATAGCAGAAGTACTCAAGGAATTTGAGGCAAGCAATGCTACCCTCATAGTGCATGACGCTGTTGTTGTAGATGAGGATCTCAACCAAATCAACCCCTCTTTTTTCGCTCTCAGCAGGAGCAAGCCCGGTGTTTTTAAGAACATCATGAAAAACTCATTCATAGGGTGCTGTATGGCTTTTGAGACCAAGCTCACCAGCTATGCCCTGCCCTTTCCGCAAAACCTGCCCATGCATGATCAGTGGCTGGGATTGCTTGCGTCACGATACTTAACGGTCAGTTTTCTCCCGCAACAATTGATACAATACCGTAGGCATGCTAACACCAGCACAACCGGCACCCATGCCGGTGTAAAACAAATGGTCACCTGGCGCTGTAACATACTCAGAGCGCTCAGAAAAAGGAACAAGGAGCTCAAGTGAGCACTCCAGACACCAATGAAGCACTAAAAACACACGAGGCTGAGCTCCAGCGCCTTCAGCGAGATATGTCCATCTACCAGGACATGCTTGCTGAGCGGGATAAGACCATCAGAGAATATCGCAATTCCACCTCCTGGAGGGTAACAGCACCACTGAGGGGAGCCAAACAGGGACTCCGCTTCTTGGTTAGAGGAGCACGCTACACCAATCAACTCCCAAAACTTTTTGCCATGGTTAAGGAGTATGGAGTGCCCGCAACTGCACGGCTCGCCAGAAGAAAAATCAGAAGCGATTTCATGCGCGCCCATGCATTGAGTAAGCCGCTCGATACCGGCTTTGTGCTTTCAGCAGAAGAACTCAAAGCCAAGGCTCAGCACCCCTTTACAAAGACACCTCTCATCTCCATCGTGGTGCCTCTCTTCAACACCAAGGCAGAAGATCTGGAGCAGCTGCTGCTTTCAGTGCTCAATCAAAGCTACCCCCACTGGCAGCTCTGCCTGGCAGATGCCAGTGAGGCCGAGTGCGCCTGGGTGGGCGAAATTGCAACTGCTGCCGCAAAAGCAGACTCACGCATTTGCTACCAGCATCTAGAGAAGAATGCCGGCATAGCCGGCAATACCAATGCAGGCATAGACCTTGCAACAGGCGAGTATCTCACTTTGCTTGACCACGACGACATCCTCCACCCCAACGCGCTCTTTGAAGCCGCCTGTGTTATCGATGAGCAGGGCGCAGACTTCATCTACGCCGATGAGATATCCTTTGAGCAAGACCCCAGCAAGGGCTTTCAGCCCAATTTTAAGCCTGATTATTCCCCGGACATGCTGCGGAGCTACAACTACATCACACACCCCATATTCTTCAGCCGGGAGCTGCTCAATAAAGTGGGGCCCTTACGCCCGGAGTGCGATGGTTCGCAGGACTATGATCTTACTTTAAGACTTTGCGAGCAGGCTGAGCGTATCGCTCACATCCCCAAGGTGCTTTATTACTGGCGCCAAATAGGGGACTCCTTCTCCTCTGGTGCAGGAGTGATGTACAGTATCAACTCTGCACACCGTGCGCTGGAAGATCACCTGAAGCGTACCGGGCTCAGCGGACGGGTAGAGAATGGCCCCATAGTCACCACGTATCGTACGTTCTATGACCTGCCAGAGGGCGAAGATGCCCCACTGGTCTCAATCATCATACCCAACAAGGACCATATTGATGACCTATCTAAATGCCTCAAGTCAATCCAAGACAAAAGTACCTATAAGAGCTACGAGATCATCATCGTAGAGAATAACTCCGAGAACCCAGATACCTTTGCCTATTACCAAACCCTCAAGCCTCCCGTTTCAGTCATCACCTGGGAAGGCGAGTTTAACTTTGCGGCTATCAACAATTTCGCTGCTCGCGAAGCAAAGGGAAGCTACCTCCTGTTCCTAAACAACGATACCGAGGTCATCACTCCTGACTGGATTCAGGAGATGCTGATGTTTGCTCAGCGTGCAGATGTGGGAGCCGTAGGCGCCAAGTTGCTCTTTCCGGATGACACTACACAGCATGCCGGAGTAATCGTAGGGATAGGAGGAGTTGCCGGCCATTCCCATAAAGGCTTTGATCGTGATGACTTTGGTTTTGCCAACCGTTTGCAAGTAGCGCATAATCTCTCGGCAGTCACCGGTGCCTGCTTACTCACCCGCGCAAGCCTCTTTGAAGAGCTGGGCGGTTTTGACGAAGTCCTGGCCGTGGCTTTCAATGATATCGATCTCTGTCTGCGCATAGGCGAGGCGGGCTATCGTATTGTGTTCACCCCCTTCGCCGAGCTTTATCACCATGAATCCAAAAGCCGTGGCTATGAAACAACCTCCGAGAAGATGAAACGCTATCGCGGTGAATCAGTCACTTTTCGCATGCGTTGGGCCGAGTTCTTGGATAGGGGAGACCCGTACTACAACCCCAACCTCTCTCTGGTAACCGAGGATTTTGCCATAGTCCCGTAAATGCGGGTCAGCTCACAAGAGCATTTATACTACTACTTCCGTCACTCTGGCGCCCGAGCTGCAATCTTGATCACAAAGGAACACTCATCGTGCAGGATGCTGAGAGCATTAAGCAGCCAAAGTTGAGGCAATGGCAAAGGTTCTGACCATATAGAGCAGGTTAAAGAAACAGAATGCAAAGATTATATAGTTATCCAAATCCTTGGTCAGCACGAGGAGCTTGTTATGGAAGACCAAGGCAATCAGAGGCAGGAAGGGTATGAAGTACCTGCCTTGCACCCCTTCAATGAAAAAGTCAGTGGTAAAGGTATGGTAGAGATACATGGACATAAGCACGGCAAAGACCCCGATGACCGCAATACCAGTGTAGAGAGCCTTATGCCACAGGGGAACCACAGATTCATCCTTGGGGGACTTAAGAAATGCCAGTAGCAGTAATACCGTAAACGCTGCTAAGAGATAGAACGGGCTGATTATCTCGGGCTGGAACCAAGCCAGTGAATTCCCAATCATAGTATCAAAGTAGTAGCCACCTCTAACATCGAGGGTTTTCAAGAAGAACAGCAGGGTTCCAAAGGGATTGACAAAAACGTCAGACATGCTTCGCAATGTGCCAACTGCATCTCCTCTGACAAACTCGGCACCCCCTCCAACACCTTGCGCTGTATCAACAGATAAGATTACGGCGGAGAGGCTGAAGAAAAAGACTGATGCCAAGGGCAACAGGACAATAGAGACCTTAATCAAAACCTCCTGCAGTCTTGAAGAGAACCTCCTCGAAGGTATGAGCAGGGCTAAGAGAACCAAGACAGAATATACCGTTTTGCAGGGCGCAAGCAGCACAGAAGCGATGATAATGCCTGCTATTAGCCTGCGAGACAGTTTTTCGTCAGAATAGATCGCTTTCAAAAAGAGCGCAGTGACAAGAAACGCCAAACCAAAAGTGCCGGCATCATACGAGTATGAGCTTACTACGTGCAAGGTCATGGGCAAGAGGGCAATTGCCATCATGGCAATCTTGCCTCGTGGGGTTATCCTTACCGCAAAATAGGCAAGCAATGCAAAAAAGAGAAGATTAAAGAATCTGCCAGAATAAAAAGTGAGATCTGAACCAAGGTTCAGTAAGCGGGCAATTGAGATACCTATTGCCGCGGGGACTCTCAACTGCGGAAGATTCTCATTAATCTTGAAAGTTGAAAGAGGATCCACCTCCACTACACTGGAGTCTTCAGAAAACAAGGTAAAGTCTCTGAGCACTTTGTTGTATCGCTCCGCCGACACCCGGTGAAAACTACCAGCAAGCAATTCATAATCAGATTGTCGGGCAGAAAATGAGGTTTCATCTGCCTGGTATCCCAAGAAATAATTGGAGAACTTGTAAGTGCCCTGATAATGGTGAATCTCATCAGGAACCGTATGGGGAGGAAACACTGCGGAGTAGGTCAACCCCAGTACCAGAATAAGTATCAAAAAGACCTTTTCGATGCCCCACTTTTTCCTAGTTTTGGATATCAAGTAAAAGCTCAACACAAGGAGGGCACAGGCCACAACAGCAAAAAGAATAACCCACTTGGATGAATTAGTAGCCAGCCCCAAGGATAATCCAAAGAGAAGCAGCGCACAGACTGCCCCAATCAGGGTTAGCCCCTTCCAGTGGTGTTTTGCGAATTGAATCACTGAACTAATCCAAGCTCTTTTAGCTGTCCAAGTAGTATTTCAGCAACTGTGTAAGTGGAGAATCTATTATGCATGGCACTAAGCTCTATCGGATATTCTCGCTATGTATAAATATTCCCAAAAAACTCTCATACTTACCCTGCTCGCGCAATAAGTACTCGCATATTTCCCTCACTGCCCCGCTTCCGCCTTTTTCTGTCGAAACGTAATCACAGATATCACGGATTTCCTTGGTTGCATCTGCGGGGCATGCTTTGAACGCGCAAAGCTTCATAGCCTCGTAATCATTTAAATCGTCGCCAATGAAAGCAAACCTTTCACCGCTCAGCTTGTGTTTTTTGAAATAGTCTCTTAGAGCCGCTTCCTTGTCATTGATCCCTTGGAGCACCTCTGAAATGCAAAGATCTTCCGCCCTGATTGAGGTCAACTCAGAATTGCGCCCTGTCATAATCATGGTAGTAAAACCTACTCTAGGAAGCATGCGAACTAATAAGCCGTCCTTAGCTTGAAACCGCTTGACCTCAACACCATTGCTGGATATGTATATGCCTCCATCAGTCAGTGTTCCATCAATGTCAAAGATAATGTGATCAATCATTGCTCTGTGTCTCCGTAATGTGAGGGCGTAATGAATTCAAGCGTTAAGTCATTGCGGATTTCCGAGAGCTGCTCAATCATGGAATTATTCAACGAGGCAACCGCCTCGGGCGATAAATAGCTATCTAGCCTTTCACTGGAGTGGTCAATACCACCTGTGAACCCATCGTATCCGGCTAGAGCAACTCGCGCTACCCCTAATCGTATGAGTAACCGAAGTACCATAATTCCGCTGAAATCAGAATTCTCCCGCAAAAGAGAATCATAATCAATTACATACACATCTGACGAAGTATCGACGCTGATATTTGAAGTCACGGCTATCGGAGTAGTACTCCTTTGCAACTGCCCAAAACGTTTGCGATTGCTCACAAAAGTCAAATCAGGTGTGATGTTATCAGGAGTGAAATTCAAGGAAATAACAAATGGTCTATTCGATTCGATGTACTCTTGAATAGATGATGAGCATGCATGAATACTGTTGCCCGGAGCAATAACTAAAACGTTTCTGCCTCTGACTTTTTCTGATAATTCTTTGATTGCCTCGGCATCCTCAACATGACGGCTCATTTCAGAATGATAAATAGCATCTATCTCCTTTTTGACAAACAGATGCTTGTTGTCCTCAGGAAGCTTTTCCAACATCCCAGCAATTTTTGTCATACCAACTGACTGCTTATCAATAAGATACGAGGCATAATTTGGATGAACTCCCATTATCGCAGAAAGATAATAGGGTTCCGAAAATCCCCACGATGTGTATTTGTAAATAGGCAGTATGTCGTCATCGATAAGTTCAAGCAGTGGGATAAGGTCATATCTCTTCTCAATATTACAGTTTACATAATGTGTTATTAATTCAGTATTCATGTTCCCGGCGCCGCGCCCCATGCCAAATACAGATGCATCAATGATGATATGTCTCTCTGTGTGCAACTCGAGTAATGTCATGCAGTTTGCAAACGACAATTGCATATTATTATGTGAATGAAACCCGAGGCATATCTCTTTGTTCAGATTATGCTCCACAAGGAAAAACATGCGCAATAGATCATTTTTATACATCGAGCCAAGTGTGTCTACCATATAAAAGGCGTAGGGCTTTAGTGAATTGACCTCTTTGATAAGCGCAAGCAGCTCTTCGTCACTGTATGAAGTAGTGCCAACTGGTTGAATAAATACCTTGTATCCCTTATCCATCAGGTTCTGAGCATTGCGTCTAGTCTCATCCCATTCATCGTTGTGGAAAGATAACCGAATCCCGTCAATAAAACCTTTTTGGTGCGGCACAATTTCATCAGTACTTATCTCCCCAAAAGCAGCCATAGCTACAATCATTCGGTTGCCTCTGTCCTTAGGCAGAGGTATTTGCTCCACATAGCCATACAGCGAATAACCAGGGTCGTCTTTGCCGGAACGCAAGAATCCGCATTCAATAATCTCAATATTAGCTTCACAAAGCTTTTCCTGAATATTATTTATTCGCCCTACACCAAAATTGAAATTATTCACATAGCCGCCATCGCGTAGAGTGCAGTCAAGAATACTGATTTTCATTTAGAACTCCTCCGAAACTAATCTTGCGCCTAATGCTGATGCAAACGTGAGCTAATAATATTTCTCATACATAGCAGTTGTAGATATTGTACTAAGTGCAGTCGTATGCGCTACTTCTTTACTATTTACTTCCTCTTGTCTCATCTAAAAAAGCAGATATTGCATCTGCTATGATAAAGTCCTCCTCGTCATTAATATCGCAAGACTCGATTTTTGACAGTTCAACAAAAAAGGGATTAGTGCCTATTCTCCTACTTGATTTTATTAAAGCCTTAGTATACACATACAATCCACACGTCTCTTTGAAGATGGGCTCCAGATCTTGGGTACGAGGTATCTTATCAAGAGAATAATTGAGAGGTTTTCCGTCTAGCCATAAAAAATCGTAACATCTGCTTACTGAAAAAGCACTGTCGTACACGCCTGTTTTAACAGCATCAATTGCTTTTATTATGCTCTCTGCACTAATAAAGGGTGCGGTAGCGTGAGCAAGAACATAGATATCGGAATCTACTACTTCAGCAAATGAAGTCAAAACCTCAATAAAAGGAGTTTGCGGTAAATCAAGATGCTCCGGTCTTTGTAAAAACGTAACTCCGATTGGAAGGTACTCTCTTATCGTGTCATTGCTACAATAAACAATAGTTTCATCAATATCATCAATACGTAACAATGTGTCTAGTATCGAACTAATTAGTGACCTGCCATTGCTAAATGAACTAGTATTTTTTCCAGGCAGTCTCTCACTATTAAATTTAATTGGCACGAACGCTATAACCCTCACAACACTTCTTTCTATTCGTTAAATCTATTCAGCAATCATAAAAGTCTACTCATGTCAGAAAAAGATTCGTCATCAAGCTGTTCCCCAACTCAGTCGAGCATTACTCTACGGCTCTTTGCTAGGATGCGCCATAGAAACCTTGGTGTTGCACGCTTTAATAGCTTCTTGATCAACAAGCTCGTTGATACGCCTTCAAGATATTCCTGTGGGTTAATTGGTGTAGCTGTTGCAAGAGGGGTTGGTGGAGCTGCAGAGGTTGGTGGAGCTGCAGAGGATGGAGGTGCTGCAGAGGTTGGAGGAGCTGCAGAGGCAGGAGGGGGCGGAGGGGCAGGACGCGCAGCAGGGCTTAGAGGGGGCGGAGGTTTGCGCATGCTCCTGATTGCTTCGATGGATTGCATAGGCTCTAGATTAATGACATCCCATTCAAGATTATCCTGCTTCAAGTAATACTCTAGATGCCTCTTGTATATCTCCAGCTCTGATGGCTTAGTCAGTCGCCAGTACAGGTAATCTGGATCATAAATCAACTCAAGAGGCGACTGCCAGCAAAATGCATACCAGTTCAAGTAACTGTCTTCCATTATATTTTGCTCTTTGTTGTCAAAATCATGCAGAGTCATATTGTATGCTGGGCACTTAATAAATGTGTACGCGCTGCGCCCCCAAAATGCAGCCTCAATAGATACATTTGACATAACGCTGGCAATGCGTTTGCACTTAAGAATAAACTCAATGGGATTTGGCGACGAATCCTCATTTTGTATGAGTACTGTGTATTGTGCCTGTGCTGGATCGGACTTATGCAACCTGGCGAGAACATTAGCAATTCCAAATGTTTCATTTGCGCTGTAAAGCAATTCCTGATTATTAAACTGCGAGTCTAGCGTAAACCGCACATCCTCCGACCAGCCCAAGGCACATCCTATTTCATAGTGTGGCGGATCCTCGTACCTATCAAGGTAACCCAAATTATTTGACAATAAAAATAGCGATAGTATTTGCTTGCTTGTTATAAACTTGTGACCACAAAACTTTGTTTCGTTGAGATACATTTCGTATCTCTTGTGCATGTTGCTGGAATTCTCATTTGAATATAAAGGATGCTCAGACAACATCGCCGTTTTTCGATATCCGGCTCTAAAGCATCCAAGTTCAAATCTGAGTGTCGCAATTTCATACTTTTGAGCAATATATTGGAGGCTCGGGTAATTTATTACGGTGATAAATGCCGTAATCTTGCCGTATTTATTAATAATATCCCTGACAATTGCATCAAGCATCGCTTCAAATGATTCATCACGTTTAGTTAGTAAATGAACAAATGCATCATTATAACCGCCATATTTACGAGCTATATCCTTACTGAAATCTTTAGGAATAAAATATCTTTTCGCCAGAGGCGAAGATGACTCTTCCGCAGCAGTATAGAAATGCTTTACGCAGATCTCTTCAACGTTTTGAGGCTGAAAATCTTTTCTGAACAACAAAGCTTGCTCGTCTGCAAGGGCTTCTTTCGCGATAATTGGGAGGTTGTACTTGTCCGTCATTTTCGAAAAATCGTTATAATGATATGACTGAACTAAGGGGAATCCAGTAAATAAATCAAAGACGAACGGAACAATCATAACTCACCAAGTGACTCGTTCGATTTGCGGTTTCGTCTATTTGCAAGTGGTCTCCAAATAATGCTTGGTACAAAACGCTTAATCAGTTTCTTGAATAACAAGCCTGCAGGTATTGTTTCAAGGTACTCCTGCTGTGCCAAAGAGTGTGGGAACGTTATCTGTAGCTTGCCACACAAGGTGTGCAAAAAGTTTGAGTACCCGCCTACTCTCGCTCCCATAAAATTACTTGCCGTATTGACAATCCCTTCATTGCCAAACAACATTGCTTGGTAGTTTGCAAGTTCGCTTCTTGCTTGAGTATCTGATAATACATACGCCAAATAGTAGCCGCTGTCCTGAGCTGCTAATCCGTAGATTCTCTCTATGGCATGTTCAAACTCACCATCATTAATACCCGCAGTAATTGTAGAGAAGTCATCATAGATAAAGTTATATGAAAGCATCTTCTTTAATGCATCGGCGCGAAACCATAGCTTCGCCCCATAAGCGGAAGGCGCATATTTTTCTTCGCTCAGTGGGACATCAAGTTCTATGCGTTCAGCAAGTTTCTCTATTTCTTCGTAGTTTCTTCTCCAAGAACTTGGCAAACAATTAAAATTACCAAACTGATATGGTGGCGGATTCGCAACCACACCAAGCCTCAAGTTTGCTTCGAATTTATTAATAATATTTTTTACTATATCCTTGCTACCAAAAAGTGCAGTATAGCAGCGCAGTTTGCTTTGTTCACCAATCACCTTATACTCAAAGTGCGATGCTTTTTTATCGTGAAAGTAGCAGATATACTCGTACTCTCCACCTGTTACAATATGAGAATACGTTACGAACAAAGTGGGGGCATCGCGCCCAACGTTGGGCCGCATTTGGACTTGATAGTTATGACCTCTTCTGCCAAATTCCTTGTGGATTTCCGCCAGCGTTTCTTCTGATGTGGTCGTCAGGTAAAAATCTGTGCCCTCGGGGAAGTTGTCCGAATAACTGGCACATTCTTCAACGAGATCAGCGTAATAAATGTGACAAATAACAGCAATCTTTTTCTTGTAAGAATACTCATGTTCCAAGTGACTTGAAGGAAGGATATACTCAAGTTGTAATCGCTCCTGTACATCAGATAAATGGCTTTTGTGTAGGATATCATCCCAGATTAAACCAGAATCATATTCTGTATTCCGCTCTATATATTCCAAGGTCTTATAATACTCATCGCCATATCCAAAAAACCAGGAATCTGACAAAGGCTTGACACCGTTCAATGCCTTCTTGCGTATTATTGGTGTTCTGTATCGAGTCAATACTTGATATGGTGCATTGGTGTGCTCCCCAAAAACGTAGTCTCTTAACGACTCTCCTTGAATACAATCCCATCGAAACCCGCTGTTTTGAAAATTATAGGTGAACCAAAACTCACCGTTTACCACTGCTTCAGAATATGAACCAATTGGCACTAAGTTATCCCAGTGTTGTCTAAATTCATATGATTTCAACATTTTCGACTTTACATTTATCAAAGGACTCAAGATGAAATCCCGTTGATATCCCCCAGGAAAGACAACTTCACCATGAGCCAAAGCTTTCTTGTCTTCGTAATTGTACATGACCCCCCAAAAGTCGCAGTCGCGCTTACCCATTTCTTCAAAAAGCTCCTCAAACGGATATATGGGGCCATAACAGATATCGCTGCACAATAGATACTCATCGTAATCGCTAAGAGTGTCCCAACCGATATACTCCAACCCCGTTTTGTGCGCCCAGAAGTCAAAGCCTTCATTTTCACGCACAAGGACATCCGGCGTAAACTGCTCAAGCGTATCGCGACCTTCAGCTGTTAATTCTCCGTTACAAACAATAACGAGTCTGTCCAAAACCTTCACAAGTTGCGAAAGATAATATACTTTGTGTCTCGCCACCTCTCCCCTGGAATCATAGAAACAGTAAGTTGCAATGCGCTTCATATATGTAAATCCCTCCGTATTAGTTCCGCCACCGAAAGTGCATTAATGATGCAATCGTCCATATTGTAATACTTAAACTCCGCAAGCCTCCCGCACAGGTAAAGGTTCTCATAACTCTCTGCCTCAACTTTGTATTTGTCATAAGTTGCACGCGTTTTTGATGTAAGAACCGGATAATACGGCGTCTGCCCATTTTCACCTGTATAGGCAACAGGATACTCTGTAGCAACAACGGATCCTTTTGCATTTGAAGAGTTCTTCATGAGCTTGCGGTATTCTGTTTTTCGAACAAAACCCTCAGCTTGTGGGTGCGATGTTATCATCTCAGGGAGCACGTCATCATTATCAAACCACTCATACCTTATATCCAGTGATCGATAGGGCAGGGTGCCATATTTAAGCCCAAAAAGTTCATCTACGGCACCTGTAAATACCAACGCGGCAGGGACTTCGCCATTATATTTCACCTTGCCATCTACCAGTGTTATTTTTGGCTGCGCGTCAGTTTCAAGTTCGATACTGATATTAGGCAAGTCAAGCATATTCTCAAACAGCTTTGTGAATCCCTCATTGAACATATATTGAAAATCACGATCAATATATCGCTCATCATATCCCATAGACATCATTACACGGTCAAGCACACTTCGATCAATAGTATTTGCGTCTAGCCCCCATTGTTTTGCACAATACGGTCGATATGCTTTGTCAAACAGAAGCTCTCCATAAGATGAGATATCCTGATCTGAAGAATTGCAGATATCAAGAACAGAAACACGGTTCTTTCCTGAGAATTCTCTGCGCATCTTGTCCAGCAAAGGCGCAGCCTTTTTTGCTCCTATGAGTTGTTGCAATGTCAAGAAATTAAACGGCAGTCTTACATACTTACCATCGATTTCGCTGAGTATCTTCACAAAGAATTGATAAGAACCAGAAAACCTCTGTAAATACTCAACGACAGAGTAGTTGTTTGTTATCAACATATGCGGTCCATAGTGTTGAACCATAATGCCGTTCTCATCGATCTTATCAAACATATTTCCCGCAATATGAGGGCGTTTTTCGATGATGTGAACAGTTGCCTGAGTATGTTCAGCTATTTCGCGCGCTACTACCGCGCCACTGAATCCGCAGCCTACTACTACCACATTCATACGACGATCATATCCTCCCGTGCAGCGCGACTACATAATTATTGGCACGCAGTATTAAATGGAAACCACCAAAAACTGGCTTCCCTTTGGTGTCCATAAGGGCAATTTGCGTTGTCTATAATATCAGATTGGTATATTCAGCAACCTTTACAACGCTTCTTGCTGAAGATTACCAGCCGTGTTTGTCAAAATATCCAAACATCGACCTGAGCTGCGCGATGAAAGCTCTTGAGTTGCTCTGCGCTTCACGAGCGTAACCATGGATTACCTTGGTGCCAGGGTTGAACATGATGTCACCAAGCTCGCTTGCTCGCTGGGATAAATCGTTATCCTCAAAATAGAGGAAGAAGCGCTCATCAAAACCGTTGAGTTCTCTAAAGGCCTCAGTCCTAATCATGAAGAAACTTCCACTTGCGTGCTTAATTGTTGCCGGCTCAAGGAATTGTTCCTCACTGCGGGTATATTCCGCAGCCAGCTCACTAGCCCGCTTGCTTCTTCCCTCAAATCTACGTGCCACGAGGTAGCGTGGCTCAGGCTGAAGCTTTGGCAGCTTTTGTTCGGTCCCGTCAGGATTGAGAATCCGGGGTACCACCATAACCACATCAGGGTTCTCGTCCAGGTAGCGTGCCAGTATTGAGATGGTATTCTCAAGGAACTCTATGTCCGGGTTCACCACGGCATGATACTCAGACTTAAGGGAGGGGATGATTTGATTGTGCCCTGCACCAAAGCCTCGATTGTAGTCATTGACTACGAGTGTGGCCCAAGGCGCATTTGCCTCTATCATCTTGACCGTGTTGTCAGTTGAGGCATTATCGATAAAGAATACATCGATGGTAGATGGATTCAAAACCCGCTGCATAGAGTTGAGCAAGGGGAGTATAACCTTTTCGCTTTCATAGGTCACAATAGACGCGCTGATGCGATTTGAGCCCGGTTGGGCTACCTGCTTTATGCGCGGATAGTAAACATGTTGCAAGGCAGGCCTCAAAAGACCGAGATTCCAAATCAATATTGGCACGAGGATGACAAGGGCTACCACTATGGCAATGCGGATGGCAAAGTCTTCATAGACAGTGAAGAGCAGCGCACAAACGGCGAGGAACACTGTGAGGAGGAGAATTACCAAGACGGTAGTTCCTTGGCTGAGACCTCGCTCAACTAAGCGATGGTGGATGTGACCCGTATCCTTGCCGCCCAGCGCCTGTTTTGCGCGAAAACGTCTGATGATAGCTGCCAAGGAATCTATAACTGGTATCCCTGCAACCATAACGGGCACCAAGAGGGTGATGAGAGCCGGTGTGCGCACCGCACCAAAGAGAGAAGCCGTGCCTAGTAAAAAGCCGAGTGATAAGGCACCGCAATCACCCATGAAAACCCGTGCAGGGTGCACGTTATAGCGCAAGAAAGCCAGGCACGCTCCTGCGATTGCCATGGTAAGGACGGCTGCCTCATAGGCTCCCTTTTGGAGCGATATGAAAAAGATGGCTACTGCCGATATTATTACCACGCCACAAGCAAGGCCATCCAACCCGTCAATGATGTTGATGATGTTGGCAAAGACAAGGAGATAGATGATGGTTATAGGCCAGGCTAAGAGGCCAAGTTCGATGATTGAGCCATCAAAGGGATTGGTGAAGTGGCTAAAGAGAACACCTGAGGCACAAACGATGCAGGCAGCAAGTGCTTCAACAATTAGCTTGTAGCGTGTCTTTATCTCAAAGAAGTCATCGGCTAGCCCTGCGAGAAACACTATCAGAGTTGCCAGGGCAACCCCCAGGTAGTTGATTGAAAGCGTCTGGCTTGGCAGTGTTGCTTCCAGGGGCTTGACTTGGCTTATCAAGACAAAGGTCAAAACTGCAATGGCAATACCGGCAACCAAGGAGATGCCACCCAGGCGAGGCACAGGACTGGTGTTGATGCGATTCTTACCTGGCAAGTCGATGATACCTAGATTCTTTGCCAAACGAATAGCAGCGGGTGTGGCAACGAAGGTAGCCACAGCCGCTACTGCAAATATCATTAAAAACCAATACCAGCCCAAGTGGATCCTTTGCTAGGTTAACCAACCAATTATACGATAACTCGCTCGTTATTCTACCTTTCTGGGGCCTTGCGCGTTAAAGCTTGGAAAGAAGCCCACCTTAGAGGGAAGGCACAATCTGGTGTCAAACCTGCGCACTAAGCAGCGCTGTGCTATCATTCTTGCCCATGAACATGTTGAGAGCCATTATAAAGCGGGATGCTTTCATCCTCACCTCCTTGGTTTCCAGGGACTTTAAGCTTAAATATCGCAGGAGCGTTCTTGGAGTGCTCTGGAGCGTGCTCAATCCTCTCCTCATGATGTTGGTACTCACAGCGGTCTTTGAATTCATGTTCAGATTTCAGATTGAGAACTTTGCCCTCTACCTGATTCTTGGCAACATCCTCTTCTCTCTCATGTCAAATGCCACCAACGGCGGTCTCAAGTCCATCCTAGACTCAGCTCCTCTGATAAAGAAGATACGCATCAATAAAGCTATTTTTCCCGTTCAGAAGACCCTTTTTGAGTTGGTGAATTTCACCATCTCTCTTATTGCGGTAGCCCTTGTTCTGGTTTATTTTCAGGTGCTGCCAACAGTCAATATTCTCTTCTTGCCTCTTTTATTAATCTACGTAGTATTGTTCAGCACCGGTCTTTCGTTGCTGCTCTCTGCCTTAGCTGTGTTTTTCAGGGATGTTATTCACCTCTGGACTGTTCTCACCATGGCCTGGATGTACTTGTCGGCGATTTTTTACCCCATAGACATGCTCCCGCCCTGGCTACAGCAGGCGATGCTCTTTAACCCTATGTATCAATTCATTACTTATTTCAGGGAGATTGTAATGTGGGGTATCACTCCCAGTCTGCTCAGCAATCTGATTTGCTTAGGCATGGCTTTAGTGACCCTGCTGGTGGGCATTCTGGTATTTCGGAGGCTGCAGCATCGATTTATTCTCTATGTGTAACTAGGAGCAGTTTTGGCAAAACCTACTGGAAAATATATCTTCAACACTAGCCCTGTTGGTGAGTATGCCATCAAGGTATCTGATGTGACCATGTCCTTCAATATGGCCAACGAGCAGCTAAACTCTCTTAAAGAGTACTTTCTCAAGATAGTGAAGCGCGAGTTGTTCTTCAAGGAATTCCTTGCCCTCAAGGGCATCTCCTTTGAAATCAAAAAAGGTGATGTATTTGGACTGGTGGGCACTAATGGCTCAGGCAAGTCCACCATGCTCAAGGTTATAGCAGGAGTATTGAATCCCACAACGGGCAGCTGTGAGGTAAATGGGAGCATTGCCCCCTTGATTGAACTGGGCGCCGGTTTTGACATGGAGCTATCAGCACGCGAGAACATCTACCTCAACGGTGCACTCCTCGGATATAGTCGTGAGTATATTAAGCAGCATTTTGATGAGATCGTTGATTTTGCCGAGTTATGGGATTTTCTCGATTTGCCTATGAAGAACTACTCCTCTGGTATGGTGGCACGCATTGCTTTTTCTATTGCGACGGTTATTGTGCCCGACATTCTCATTGTGGATGAGACTCTCAGTGTGGGGGATATGTTCTTTCAAGAGAAGTGCTTATCACGCATCAAAGCCCTTATTGATGACCATAACACCACCGTATTATTTGTTTCTCATTCTGCAGGTCAGGTGCAACGTCTCTGCAGAAGGGCTATTTGGATCGAAAAAGGAGTCACACAAATGATTGGCAATGCAGAGGAGGTCTGCGAAGCCTATCTTCAAAGTCACCAGCCGGCGGGTTAGAAAGCGTACAACGGATGAATAAGTCCTGGATTTGACTATAATGGGTGTTTTGATAAGAGGTCTCTCCTCCATGAAAGGGGCTTTATGAAAGGCATTATCCTAGCTGGCGGGTCTGGAACCAGGCTCTATCCGCTTACTACCGTTACCAGCAAGCAACTACTTCCTGTGTACGACAAACCAATGGTTTATTACCCGTTATCGGTGTTGATGATGGCGGGCATCAGGGATATCCTGATTATCTCTACACCCCAAGACCTGCCTAATTTCTCTCAACTTCTCCAGGATGGCAGTGATTTTGGGCTCAATCTCTCTTACGCTGAGCAGCCCTCACCGGATGGCCTGGCCCAGGCTTTCATCATTGGCGAGGAGTTCATAGCGGGAGATCCTTGCGCCTTGGTGTTAGGCGATAACATCTTCTATGGCAACGGGTTGGGCAGGCACCTCAAGCGTGCCGTGCAGAGAGCAGAGGAAGGCGTTGCAGCCACCATCTTTGGTTACTACGTGGAGGATCCTGAGCGCTACGGTGTGGTTGAGTTTGATGAAAATCAACACGCTGTATCTGTTGAGGAGAAGCCGGAGTTTCCCAAGAGTAATTATGCGGTAACCGGGCTGTACTTTTACGACAACCGGGTGTGCGAGCTTGCGAAGCAAGTTGAGCCCTCTGCCAGGGGAGAGCTGGAGATTTCCACCCTCAACCAAATGTATCTCGATAGAAAAGCGCTCTCGGTGGTTACGCTTGGTCGTGGTTATGCCTGGCTGGACACAGGAACCATGGAGTCACTTTATGAGGCGGGCGACTTTATCCGCACTATAGAAAAGAGTCAGGGCCTCTCGATTGCCGTTATTGAGGAGATTGCCTTCAATAATGGCTGGATTGACAAAGAGACCCTGCGTTTGTGTGCCCAAAAACATGAGAAGTCACCTTACGGCGAGCACTTGATGAAGGTGGCTGAAGGTAAGATTATAGCCCCTGAAGATAAAGGATACTGATGAAGAAACTGTTGATATGCGGCGCAAACGGGCAGCTGGGAGTAGAGCTGCAAAGCATCTTGGCCAGCGGAGTGTCTGACTTGGGTGCTATCCCTGGCAGTTACCAGGGTGCGCAGGTGGTTTGTACTGATGTTGAAGAGCTGGACATAACTGATGCAGAAGAGACGCTGTGGTTTATCAGAGAGAATGCCTTTGACTTGATAATCAACTGCGCAGCGATGACCAACGTTGATGGCTGTGAAGAGCGAGAAGAGATTGCCTATCGCATCAACGCGGTGGGTCCAATGAATCTGGCAAAAGCAGCACAAGCGAGTGGCGCAAAGTTGGTGCAGATCTCAACTGACTATGTGTTTAGTGGCGATGATAACAAAGAATATGCTGAGTCTGACCCGGTGGGCCCACAGAGTGCCTACGGGCGCACCAAGCTCGCTGGCGAGTTACTGGCCTTAGAGAACTGCGATAAGACCTTTGTTATTCGCACCGCCTGGCTCTTTGGTGCTCGCGGGCCCAACTTTGTTCTCACCATGATTGATCTGGCTCGTAAAAATGGCCAGATAACTGTGGTAAACGACCAATCAGGCAACCCAACCTATGCTCATGACTTGGCCTACGCAGTGCTGTGTATTGCAGATACCAGTGGGTATGGCGTATACCACTGCACCAACAAGGGCGTGTGCTCCTGGTTTGATTTTGCTTCTGCCATTGTTGATGAGGCGGGCATTGAGTGTAAAAAGACGCCCTGTACAACCGAAGAATTTCTCCGGCCGGCCAAGCGCCCGGTTTACTCGCCACTCAAGAACAAGCGTCTTGCAGACGGTATGGGAGACAAGATGCGCAATTGGCAAGACGCCCTTTCTGTTTACGTGGAGAGGCTTAAAGCAGATGGAGTAATTGATTAATGAAAACTTATCTCGTCACCGGCGGCGCAGGGTTCATTGGCTCAAATTTTGTTTTATACCTGCTCAAGCAATATGAAGACATCAGGATAATCAATGTTGATAAGCTAACCTATGCAGGAAACCTCGAGAACCTCAAAGCGGTTGAAGGTGACCCGCGGCACATTTTTGAGCAGGCAGACATCTGTGATAAGGGTGCTATCAAAGCCCTGTTTGATGCCTATAGGCCGGATTTCGTAGTAAACTTTGCGGCTGAATCCCATGTTGACCGTTCCATAGAAACCCCTGAGATCTTTGCGCACACCAATGTCATAGGAACTCTGGTTTTATTGGATCAGGCGCGGGCGTTATGGGAGACTGCCGAGGGCAGCTATGGGAGCCATAAGTTCATTCAGGTGTCCACAGATGAGGTATACGGCTCGCTCTCTCTTGAGGAGCCGGAGGTCTTTTTCACGGAAGCCACGCCTCTAGATGCCCATAGCCCCTATGCAGCCAGCAAGGCAGCTTCTGATTTGTTTGTACAGGCTTACACTGATACCTTCAAGCTGCCGGTAAACATAACCCGCTGCTCAAACAACTACGGCCCCTTTCAGTTTCCTGAAAAGCTCATCCCTCTTATGATCAATAACGTGTTGCAGCATAAACAGCTGCCGGTCTATGGTGACGGGCTCAATGTGCGGGATTGGCTCTACGTTGAGGATCACTGCAAGGCCATCAACATGGTCATCAATGATGCTTTTCCGGGGCAGGTCTACAACATTGGAGGCCATAACGAGCGCCCCAACATCTTTATCGTTAAGACGATTATTTCATATATAGCTGAAAACGTTGACTCCGCAGTGTCTGAGGAGCTCATCAGCTACGTTGAGGACAGAAAAGGCCACGACCGTCGCTATGGCATAGATCCCCAAAAAATCAAAGACGATTTGGGTTGGTACCCTGAAACCAGCTTTGAGGTGGGCATCGTCAAGACCATACAGTGGTATCTGGACAACAGTGAGTGGGTAGAGCGGGTTACCAGCGGCGCCTATCAAGACTATTACCGGAGCATGTACGAAGGACGATAAATGAACAAGATTGAGTCTGGAAACTTCACTTTTTTTGACACATCGATTTCCGGCGTAAAGCTGGTTTCCGTAAAATCCTATGGCGATGAGCGCGGCTACTTCATGGAGACGTACAAGAAGGATGATTTTCAAGCCGGGGGCATTGACGTAGATTTTGTTCAAGATAACCAGAGTTCTTCCAAGAAGGGAGTCCTGAGAGGACTCCACTACCAAATCAACCACCCCCAGGCAAAGCTGGTGCGAGTGATATCCGGCGAGGTCTTTGATGTGGCGGTGGATCTCAGAAAAGGCAGCCCCACTTACGGCAAATGGGAAGGCGCACTGCTCTCAGCAGAGAACAAGCAGCAATTCTTTGTCCCCAGAGGCTTTGCTCACGGATTCCTCGTCTTGTCAGACACGGCTGAATTTACCTACAAATGTGATGACCTCTACCACCCCAACGACGAAGGCGGCCTCGCCTGGAATGACCCCGACGTTGGCATTGCATGGCCAGAGCTAGACTGCGAAATTCTACTCAACGACAAAGACAAGAATAACCCCCTGTTGAAAGATCTAAGCAATCCTTGAGCCTTCAGTAGAGCAGTCTAATATATACCTGCCACAAACCGGCCATATAGACAAAGGCCATCGACCCCAGCACAACAGTGTTGTAGATGGTTTTCTCTCGCCTATCTCCGCGCGGCCAGGCAAGTTTAGGGCTACTTAAGAAAACCAAGGAGCAGAAGAGTAGGGGAATAAGGTATCTTCCCTGCACGCCATTGATGGTGTCCAGACCCACAGCAGTGAATTCCAGATACATGGCAGTGGAGATGAGTGAGACTATAACCAGATGCAGGCCTATCGCCAAAACGCGGGACTTCCAGGTGCTAACCCCTTTGTCACGGTCTGACTTATCGGTGAGGGTAGTGAGAGCAAGTAATCCCAGTACCCAAATCCAAAACGGCCAGGATGAGGACTTGAGGGTGCAGTAGTTGGTAATGAAGTCCCTCGTACCGGAGAAGGTATAGAGGTCTGTTGCGAGAAACGCGAAAAGTATCCTCAGGTAACCGAGTGGATCGGCTGACATCAGGGCCAGTTGCTCAGCAGTATTCACCTCGTCATCCCACCGGGTGTCTCCTCCTCCGCTTACCGTGCCTGCCACAGAGAAGATATAGGGACCCAGATAGCTGAGGCCTAAAAGGAGACAGACAAGTATCACGATTAAGCGAAATACCCGGGAAGCCATCTGGGAGGAGAACTTGCTTTTAGGAATCAGCAAGCAGAGCAGGACGAGGGGGGCATAGATGAGCTTTGGTCCCAACCCAATGACAAATGAACCCAGGAGCAGGGCAATGCGTTTATTGGTCACCGGATCATCAGGTGTCTGTAATTCACGCACCAGGGAGGCTCCGCCCAACAAGACAAAGGCATTCACCCAGTAGTCATAGCCATAATTAGAGGCCAAGAAAAGCGCGGTGGGCAGCAGGGCTATCACCGCATAGAGCATCTTGCCTGACTTAAGCTGCTTCATCCCAAGAAACACGATAAGGGAATAGAGCAAGGCATAGATCAGACGCGAGAAGATGTATTTTAAGGAAAAGGGAATACCTAAGAGAGTGCACAGAAAGTAAATCAGAGATCCAGGCAAAGAGGCAACTCTGTTATGGAGGTCTGTAAGGGTGGCAGTTATTATTCCGCCGTCGGTCATCACAGCATCCCTGTTGAGCTCTTGAGAGTAAGCTTGAAGCTCGGCGAGATTAAAATAGGTCTCGGTGGTTGAACCAAAGATCATTCTTGCTTCTGCCACTGAGAGCTCTATCTCCGCGCCGGGCTGTGACCACTCCACAACCCAGAGAAAATGATAATCAGCATCCCACGAGGGCTTGTTGACATCAAAGGCAAGTGACGAAAAGCAGGTAGTTAAGAGAACGATTGCCAAAAAGAGACTATCCGGTTTGCTCTTAATTGAATGCCTGAATACCCAAAACGCCGAGACAAGCAGGCAGCACACAAAGAAGAAGCCTATCCAATAGGGGTTAAACCACGTGCCCAGAGAGGTCGGCCCCAAGAGGAGGCTGGAAGTATAGCCTGCCCCAAGTGCCAGGATGATTGAGACCAGCGAAAGACCCAGAAAGGCCAGCGCCTTATCTTGGACGGCAGCACAGGATATGAGATTTTTAAAGAAGCTTCTCTTGTCAGGCTTCTCCACAATCACCTCTAATTGCCAATTTCTGAGTAGCCAAGATGCGACCTCCAGTAATCATGAGAACTCAGCTCCTCAAGCGCACCTCTATAGGTCTCTGCAACAAGCTTTTTCTTCTTATTGTATTTTCTAATGAGCAGTTTGTAGCGCCTCATGAGGCAGGCGTACTGGGCTTTGTCGATGGTGCGCAGAGCGCCGGTTTTGTCAAGGGTATTGAGAGAAATCATGTGCCGGGACCATTTTGTTCTGAGGCTTAGGCAGCTTTGACCATTGTAGTTGATGACTACGGGAGTTTTTAAGAGCACAAAGCCCGGCAAATTGTGAGGGTTATACACAAAAGAGGAGATGAATTTTCTTATTGAGTTATGCGGGCGGACAGGGGGACGGTAAAGCTCATCTAGTGATTTTTTCCAGGTCACTTCGATGTCTGCGAGCGGTGCCAACCTTTCATTGAGTTCTCCGTTGACTTTCAGCAACTTTGCTCCATTAGCGTACTTGATGAACTCAGGGCCTTCCAGATAATCGTCAAGAGCATCAAGCAAGAGCGTGGCGTTGTTATAGGCAAAGGTGTTGATGTCTTGGTGAAAGCTCCTTTTGAACCTGAGCATGATGAACTTTTCTGAGCAGGCCTCGTTGATTGCGTTGGCTATGAGGAAGTTTCGGGTGTATTGATACCGATCTATAGATGCGCGAAATCTGCCCTCAAAGGATGCGTGCCACACACATATCCCGTTCAAGGTTACTATGGTTGGCTTGAGCCTCAAGCCGTACTCAACGTCATCGCATCTCAAAAAGAGCGGCAAAGGCAGGCCGGCTTCTTTGATGCGCTTTGCAGGGATGCAGCAATACCACCAGGCGCTATAGATGTTTTCAGCCTCGGTGTAAAATGTCTCATTTGAGATTACTGCCTTGAGGTCAGAGAGATCGTACTGCGGCTTGAGGCTGGTATAGGCACCACTTTTGCTGACATACCCTACATCCTCATGTTGAATGTGGGGCTTCTCCAGCATAAGCATCGCTCCGCTCACGCAGAGATCTTCGTACTCTTTCTTCAACAGGCGCAAGAAATTGAAGTTCAGCTTAAGGCTCTCGGTAGTAATGCTCACATCGTCGTCCATCAACAGAACATGGGTAGGCTCCGGTTGTTGCTTGAGTGACTCAAGCATGCCTCGCGCAAAACCGCCCGCACCACCGGTATTTTTATTGGGGTGAATAAAAAAGTGGTCCTGTGCAAATTTCTGGGCATTCAGAGTTTTGCCATTATCAACAATATGGATGCTCAGAGCCTTTGAGAGAGGATCGTCGCTTTGCAGAAGTTCCTCAAAAAGGTTCAGGTTGGGCAGCAGGTACTTTTCATTATTGAAGGTGGTCATCACTACGGATAAGTGAACTGGGCGGATATCGGTGTCTTCAATCTCCGTTTGGTACCAGGCGGCTTTGACCGTACATTCCGTCTTTGGGGTGAACGAGAAGGAAACAAGAGGAGCGTCACAGGCGGGGATGCTGAAGCGAGCAACTGTGGAAGTTTTATGGGAGATCTCCAACGCCTCGCCAAGGCAGTGCTTGTTCTTCTTCTTGCCTTCGCTGAGGCTCAACAGCTGAAGGGTAGCTTCTCCCTTGAATTCAATGCAGAGCTCAACTTCTTTAACGCAGGTATACCGCAGCCACTTTTCTAGCGAGAAAGAATTGAAGTAGGTAGAAAAATCGTACTCTGCATCCGGGAGCAGCTTGTACAGTGATCCCCTGGTTTTTTTGATGGGGCTTGAGGTGCGCACATACAGCTCCGGGTGGTCCGCTGCAACTTTTTGTGGCGTGAGTTGGATATTGGCGAGTTTTACTGAAATCATTTGCTTTCCTGCTCAAAGTGTTATTATTACTCAACTATCATTGCCAACGAGGCTCCAAAACATGCAAAAAACAAAACTATCCAACATAATCATCGAAGACTGTCAGAGACTACATGAGTCGCCTGCTTTGTACTGCATCACTTCAGCTTCTCTGCCAAAACCACTGACCAGCGGCAGTTTTGAGCTCGTTGACAAAGGGATATACGACTTTACCACATACCTCAATTCAATTTCCATCAAGAAGTGGCAAAGGTACACAGCTACTCGGCATTGTTCTTTGCACCTTGAGATTCAAGGGAGCTCTTGTGTCATATCTCTTACCAGGGGCTTAGCCGGTGCTGAGGAGGCTGAGCTGCTAAATGGCCAGCGCGTTGAGGTAGAGGCGAGCGACTCATGGGTGACGCTTGATATTTCGTATCCTACCGGTAATGATGCGGTAATCTATGGGTTTATCGTTGAAACCAACGGCGCGGTCAGGTTCAGGAACTGCCATTACTTTACCGAGCTTGAGAGCTCGGAGACACGCAATATTGAGCTGGCCCTTGTTTTTACGACCTTCAAAAAAGAGGCGTTCATTCAAAGCAATATCAGCGAAATCCAGCAGGGCCTCTTTGAATCAGAGGAACCACTGGCAAGCCATATCACCACGCATGTGGTAGACAATGGCCGCACGCTCTCAGGTGCGATTAAGGAGCCGCTGCATCAAAAGATCCTGATTCACCCAAACATAAATGCGGGCGGAGCAGGCGGCTTTGCCAGGGGGATGATAGAGGCGCTTGAGCAGGATACTCCTGCTACCCATGTTGTGCTGATGGATGACGACGTTGAGTTGTCGTTTGAGAGCATCAAGCGCTTGTTCTACCTTCTTCAGATTCTCAGCCCTGAGCATCAAAAAAGCTTTATCAGCGGAGCCATGCTGCACATCGGGGCATACGCCGAGCAATGGGAAGACGTGGGGCAGGTGGTGCCGCAAGGCTTCTTCAAGTCGGTCAAGCCGCAAATGAACATGAGTCTTCTCAAAAATGTGATTTTGAATGAGACCCTTGAGGTAAACAGCCCTAGCTCTTATGCTGGCTGGTGGCTTTGCTGTATACCGGCTGAGATTATCAAGGAAAACGGCCTGCCGCTCCCCTTATTCATACGCGGCGATGATGTTGAGTATTCTCTGAGATGTCAGGCCGAGTTCATCACCATGAATGGCATCTGCATATGGCACCAGCCCTTCAACTCCCGGTACAGTGCCGTTATTGAGAGATATCAGACCATCAGGAACATCATGGTGATAGACGCTACGCTCAAACGAGATATTTCCGTTGACTGGTTTTTTCCGTTTAAGTCTGCAGTAGACATAGAGCTGAGGAACCTCAACTACCACAGCGTAGAACTTGCACTTGAAGGATTTGAGGACTTCTTAAAAGGCCCCGATTTCTTGAGAAATACCGACGGCGGGCAGTTATTCGCCCAAAAGAACCAACAGGCAGAACAGCTTGAGGTGCTTAGCGAAGAAGACTGGACTGCACTCAGCATCAGCTATAATTCCCTTTATTCCAATCCCCCTATCAACCCTTTCTTCTGGCTTATCGACAAACTGACCTTCTCCGGCAACCGCCTACCCAAGCGATGCCTGAAAGACACCCCCTCAATCATCCCCTTCGAAGGCTGGTGGAACTACCGAAGCAAAGCACGCAACAGAAAAACCCTGCTGGCTGTAGATATCTACAACCACAAATCGAAAGAAAGAAGCAGAGACAAAGAAAGATTCCAAGCTCTGTGGAAGCGCTATAAAGAAGATGCTGCCCTCTACAAAAAAACGAAAGAGCAACTCTCCGCCGACTACAGCGCCACACACAAAGAATTCACCACCACAGATTTCTGGCGCAAATTCCTCAAGCTAGTCTGACAGGCCTGCCCCAGGCTCGCGGAATAATGTCGGAGAATTGCGGTTTTGTACGACTTTTAAGCCGATTATGACCAATAATGGTCCAATATGACACTATTCTAAGCAAATAGTCGTACTAAACCGCAATTCTCCGCCACGAAATCCGTGCAAGAGTGCAAGACTGGGGGGCACTGACTTAATCGGGCAATTGGTAATACGCTGAGGTTTGGTTGAGATTAATGTTGAAGTAGGGGTCGGGGCTGTTCCAAAGCTTGAGGTTACTCTGCTTGAATAGCTCGATTTCAGTTGGATTAAAGTCTTTTGGGTTTAGGGTGCTTGTATAGCGGGGTTCCGGGCATTTTTCTGGGAGTATGATTTTAACACTGGGTACTTGCGTGAGAGAGTAGCCTGCTTGAGTGAGTCTGGCGCAGAACTCGATATCACCTACTAGGGACTGGAAGCGCTCGTTAAAACCTCCTGCGGTGTTATAGGCGCTTCTTTTGAGTAGCATTCCCGTGAGGGGGAGCGCGCTGAGGTTCTGCAAGCAAGTCAGTTGGCATAGATATCCAGGGTAGGAGTCAGGCACGCCGTGCCAGAGGGGCAGTATGCCCTGAGGCGGGAGAGCGAAGCCGCTATGCTTGATGGTGTTGTTGCTGTAGAGGGTTATGGGTGCTACGGCGCCGGCATGCTCTCTTTGACAGAGCGCAAGGAGGCTGGTTAAGAAACCGTCTTGAGGCAGCTTGAGGGAGTCATTGAGAAAGAGGAGGTATTCTCCGGCGGATTCACGTACTGCCTGGTTCAATCTCTGCAAGCGAGTAGCAAGGCTGCCAGCAACAGGAATAATCTCCACTTTGGGGTAGTTCAGCTTATCCCTCAAATCAGATAAGAAGGAGGCGCACGGCTTTGGGTTAACGGTTTCTATGAGTATCGTCACCAACGGCTCTTCTTTTACTGCGAGCTTGGTTTGATAGATATTGGGGATTGCTCCAAGGCTGACCTCTCCTGCTTGACCCGTGCGCTGAAGATGCAGTTCTAAGGCCTTTCTTCCGGCTTCTTCTGCATAGGGCTTGGCTTTTGCCTTGACGGCAGTTGACTCGGGGCTGATTCTCCAGTGATAGAGTACTTTTGGCACATGATGAATTGCGCGTGCAGACTCAGCTGCGCATAAGGTTAGGTGGTAGTCTTGAGCGCCGTCGAGTTCAGAAGAAGGCTGCTCAAGCTCATCGAGCAGCGTTTTTCTGATTGCCAAGAAATGGATGACATAGTTCTTGCTCAGCAACAGGTCAGGGCTATAGTTGGGCTTAAAGAGAGGGCGCACAAACACCCCCTGCTCATCAATCATGTCCTCGTCACAGTAGATTAGGTCAATTGACTGATTTTCATTGATTGCCTGAGCGTAATGGAACAAAGCATCCGGTTCCAGGAAATCATCGTGGTCAAGAAAACAGACAAAGTCACCCTCTGCAACAGCAATACCTGCGTAAGTGTTTTGCGTAATGCCGAGATTCTCTAACAGGGTGACTATCTTGACGCGCTCATCTTGGGCAGCAAGACTGGCTAATTCAACGCAAAGCTCAGCCTTGTCAGGGCTTGCGTTGACCAGGATAAGCTCGAGGTTTTGGTAAGTCTGATTCAAGACAGAATCGGACATATCTTTAAGATAGGAAAGAGGAGTGTCAAACAGAGGTACCACGATGCTGAAAACCGGCATGTCTACAAAGTTAGCTGCATTTCCTGAAACGAACCTGTCAGATTGTTTTTTCTGCGCAGTAAACCAGGAAGAGTACCCAGCATCCGAGTAGGCGTCAGTGGGTATCATACGCCAAGTTCTATCGAGCTTTCTCTTTATCTTGTTAAGCATGTACGCTCTCCGGCTCACCTTTAGTCACACTCAGCCTAGATTATATCTGACTTATGACTATGCGGTATAATAGCTTGTTCGATTCAGGTGGCTCAATAGTGCAGCTTGAGGTGCATGGAGAAGGAAGGACCTTTTGTGTTTAAAGACAAGACTTTGCTGATTGTTGGTGGCACAGGATCCTTTGGCCACGCGGTACTAGACAGATTCCTCGATACTGACATTGGGGAGATACGCATTCTCTCGAGGGATGAAAAAAAGCAAGATGACATGCGGCATCACTATCAGATAAGCTCCCCGGAGCAAAGCGAGAAGCTCAAGTTCTATATAGGCGATGTGCGCGATATGCGTTCGGTAGACCTGGCAATGACCAACGTGGACTTTCTCTTTCAAGCTGCTGCCTTAAAGCAGGTACCATCTTGTGAGTTCTTTCCCATAGAAGCGGTAAAGACCAACATCCTCGGCACCAACAATGTCATCACCTCTGCTGTGAACTCTGGTGTAAGCAAAGTTGTTTGCCTCTCTACAGACAAGGCAGCCTATCCAATAAACGCAATGGGCATGTCAAAGGCCTTGATGGAAAAGACCTTTGTGGCGCTCTCCCGAACTGTTGACCCCCAAAAAACCACTATCAGCGGCACGCGCTATGGAAACGTCATGTGCTCGCGTGGATCGGTCATCCCGCTCTTCATCGATCAAATGAAAAACGGCCTGCCCTTAACTATAACCGAGCCCAACATGACTCGCTTCATGATGTCTTTGGAAGAAGCAGTAGAGCTGGTTTTGTATGCCTTTGAAAACGCAGACACCGGAGACCTCATGGTGCAGAAGGCTTCGGCTTGCACTATAGGCTTGCTTGCAGAAGTGCTGCAGGAGATGTTTGGCAGAGAAGAGAACACCAGAGTCATCGGCATCAGACACGGTGAGAAGATGCATGAGACTCTTCTCACGGCTGAGGAGCATACGCTCGCCACAGACGAAGGCCAATTCTATCGAGTGCCGGCAGATAGCCGCGCCCTAAACTACAACAATTACTTCACCGAGGGTCAAGGCGAGGTGCTCCACGATGAGCCCTTTACCTCAAGTAACACCTACCAGCTCACCAAAGAAGAGCTAAAGCAAAAGCTCTTGGTGCTTCCCTACGTAAAGCAAGAACTAGAAAACTGGAATTAGCATGAATATCCTGATAACCGGATCCAGTGGCTTTATAGGGAGCAATCTGAGGGTTAACTTGCTCGCGCAAAAACCAGAGTCAAACGTTATGTGCTTTGACATAGACACTCCAGAGGAGAAGCTCTCCGAGTACTGCGGCATGGCCGATTTTGTCTTTCATCTGGCGGGCATCAATCGCCCCTTGAAACAAGAGGAATTCTATGAGGGCAATGCAGATCTTACTCAAAGAGTGCTAAAAACCCTGGAGCAGCTGGGAAATACCTGCCCGGTGCTGGTAACTTCGTCAATACAGGCAACTTTGGAAAATGACTACGGCAAAAGCAAAAAGCTGGCAGAGAATTATGTGTTTGCCTATGGCAAGAAAAATGGCGCCCCCATTTATGTCTATCGGTTTTCGGGAGTGTTTGGAAAATGGTGCCGGCCAAACTACAACAGCGTGGTTGCAACCTTTTGCCACAATGTAGCAAACGGCGAGCAGCTAACCATTAATGGCCGCGATACCGCCCTCAAGCTCATTTACATCGACGATGTAATTCAGGAGTTCTTCTGCGCACTCGCTGGGCAGCCCCATCTCAACAGTGAGGGTTTTTGCGAGGTTCCTGAAGTCTACGAGACTACCTTGGGAGACCTCGCAGACAAGATTGAGTCTTTTAGAGACTCAAGAAGCACCTTCTTTGTTGCCAACATGCAAAACCTCTTTGAGAAAAAGCTCTACAGTACCTATTTGAGCTATCTGCCGGAGGATGAGTTTTCTTATACACCAAAGACCAATGTGGATGCAAGAGGGAGCTTTACCGAGCTTCTCAAAACCCCTGACAGAGGACAGGTGTCGGTGAATGTCATCAAGCCCGGCATTACCAAAGGGCAACACTGGCATAACACCAAAAACGAGAAGTTCATCGTCATTGCCGGAAGAGGCGTGGTGCGCTATAGAAAAGTGGGCCAAGACAAGGTTCTTGAGTATCCGGTATCTGAAGAGCATATAGAGATTTTGGACATACCGGTTGGCTATACCCACAACATCGAAAACACCGGAGACACCAATATGGTGGCGATAATATGGGGCAACGAACTATTGAACCCCTTGAACCCCGACACTTATTTTGAAGAGGTATAACAATGAGCCAGCTCAAACTTATGACGATAGTGGGAACACGTCCAGAGATTATCAGGCTTTCAGAGACCATTAAGAAGTGTGACAGGTACTTTGATCATATCCTGGTTCACACAGGCCAGAACTACGACTACTCATTAAACCAAGTCTTTTTTGAGGATTTTGGACTGAGAGAGCCTGATTATTACCTTGATGC
>Ga0123353_10000955_pt1 | contig 35342 bp, 35 predicted proteins | sample TergutLab28metaG_3_FD_92763 | JGI IMG/M metagenome (GOLD analysis project Ga0123353, IMG submission 92763) | Labiotermes labralis P3 segment gut microbial communities from Petit-Saut dam, French Guiana - Lab288 P3 | ecosystem: Host-associated > Arthropoda: Insects > Digestive system > Gut ... | reverse complement strand
TGGTACAATGAACTATGTACTTATTGTAACTGTGGTTGACGGCGATGGCACTCGAGATGAAGAATATGGATTCACGCTCCGCATTGAGGAACGACTGGCCTATAACGGTGCGGTCGACTTTACGCATAGCATTTCTCCTAAAGATGGATTTACGCCGGGAAGTGATAACAGTATTAGCTTTGAAGCGTTCAATAAAGGGAATACCACCATCCGAAACGCGGAATTCAACATAACGCTTCCGGATGGAATGTGGGTGAACAATGCGAGCAATGTGATCAACGTAGGATATATGTCTGTAGGCGGTAAACAGACGAGAACGTATCCAATCAGTGTGGATGAAAGTCTTGGGGGGAAAACGTATCCGATTACGATAAAAATTACAGGAGTTGACATGTCAGGCGACAATGTCAGTGTCGAAAAGACGTTTTACATACCAGTAATCGGAGAAAAAACAGGCAAGTTTAAAGATTTGTCAATTCAAAACATTAGCGTTCCCGCAGAAGTAGCGGCGGATCAGGATTTTACACTGTCTTTCGTTGTCAAAAATGAGGGAACTGTGATCGTAAAAAACGCAAAAGTTTCTGCGACACTTCCGGAAGGGCTCCTGAACAAAAGTACGGCGATGTTTGCACAGGACAGCATTGCTCCGGGCGAGAGCAAAACGTATTCCGTTACGATGTACGCTCAGAAAGCTTCAAACAGCAGTTATCCGATTAAGATAAGTGTTGAGCCACTTTCCGCGAGTGATGGCGACGCAGGCAATATCGCGCAGTATGTCAGCGTTTTTGCAAAAGGAAAAGGCGATTCTGTAAAAACACCTCAGTTGATGATCGATCAATATAGCTATGGCGGAAACTATGTGATGGCCGGCAAGGAATTCTTCCTGAATCTTGGCCTTTATAATACATCTACCGTCATGCTTTCAAATATCAAAATAACAGTTTCTTCAGAAGACGGCACCTTTGTACCGGTGGACAGCAGCAACGCATTTTTTGTGGATAGCATCGACAGCAAAGACCACTTCAGCAAAACCTTGCATTTAAGCGCAAAGCCGGCTGCAGAACAAAAAACCACGGCGCTGAGAGTCAGCATGGCCTACGAAGATGGCGATGGAAACTCGTTTACAGCGGAAGATATCGTTTCGATTCCTGTCATGCAAGAGCTGAGGCTAATGGTTGATGAGATTGTTCCTCCATACGAGTGCTACTCCGGTCAGATGGGCGCTTCTCAGATCCAATTTTATAATATGGGGAAAACAACGCTTAACAATTTAAAGGTGAACGCGGAGGGCGACTTTGACATCATGGAGTCAAACAGCTACTATGCCGGAAACATGGAAGGCGGAAAGAGCGATAGCTATTCCTTTACCTTTATTCCTAGACAGGTTGGACCAATGGCGGGGAAAGTTATATTTTCATATGAAGACGCGGCGGGTAATCCTGTCGTTTACGAGGCCCCGTTTGTTTTCCAAGTAGTCGATATGCCTGTTTGGGAAGACCCATATATGCAACAGGAAGAAGAAAAAGCACTCCCGTGGGCGCTGATTATCTTTGGAATTGCCGTCGTATTACTCGTAGTGGGAATTTTGATCTGGAGAAAAATAAGAAAGATCAAACTGCACAAAAAGCTTGAGATCCAAGACGCGGAATTTAATGCGGCGTTAGATCTTGAGAAAGATCGCGCAGATCTGACGCAAAGTGAAGACAGGAGCTAGCGAATATGAGCAATAAAGACATTCTTGAGCTGTGTTTACGCAACCTCATGCGAAGGCGGGCCAGGACAATTTTGGCAGTTACAGGCGTCATCGTCGGCTCCTGTGCAATCGTCGTCATGCTTTCCATTGGTTTTGGACTTAGCGTGAGCTACCAGGAGCAAATAGAAAGCTACGGGAATTTACATATGATTGAAATCTATAGCGGCGGGCGAGTGAGCTTGCCTACAGGCAGTGGCGATGATAAAGGCGTTTTAAATGATAAAACGCTTCAAAAAATAGAAAAGATCAAAGGTGTCAGTGCTGTAACGCCTGTTATATCGGAGTACCTTACCTTTGCAACCGGCAAAAAAGTCGCTTCCATTCGAGTGCTTGGGGTAAAGGCAGAGGTGCTTGAAAAATTCAATTATAATGTCCAGGAGGGAAGGCTTTTAAAATCAACAGATAAGTTGGGGGTTCTCTTTGGAAATCAAACACCATACTGGTTCAGGGATCCAAATTCCAACAACTGGTCTTGGGAACCGACCAATGTTGTTACCGATAAACTCATCATGACGGGAGACTGGGAATATGGCTGGAAAGGAAGATCACGGCAGGCGGATTCCGGGGGCCAGAAAATAGAATTTAAGGAATACAAGGTTAAAGGTGTAGGCGTGCTGGCAAATCCGAATGACGAATCAGCATACTGCGCTTATATGAACATCGACGAGCTGGAGAAAATTCAAAAGGAAGTTCGGAAGGCGAGGGGTGAACAAACCTTTCCGACGATCGGAAAGACATACGATCAGGCGCTTGTCTATGTGGGTGACATCAATCAGTGTGAATCAGTAAGCGAAGAACTAAGAAAGATGGAATATCAGACGTACAGCCAAAGTGACTGGCTGGCGGCGATGAAAAAAACGGCCAGGATGATTCAGGGCGTACTCGGCGGGATCGGTGGAATTTCGCTGTTTGTCGCAGCGCTTGGCATCACCAATACGATGATCATGTCCATTTATGAAAGAACAAAGGAAATTGGCGTCATGAAGGTAATCGGGGCCAACCTGAAGGATATCGGGAAAATGTTTCTTCTGGAAGCTGGGATGATCGGCTGCATTGGCGGAATCATAGGGCTCGCGATTAGCTTATTGCTTTCGTTGCTGATGAATACGGTTTTAAAAGATGCAATCAGCATGGGGCTTGGCAGTTTTGGAGGCGGCTACGGTTCTACAATCTCGATTATTCCATGGTGGGTTGCGGTCGCATCGGTTGTATTTGCTACTGCTATCGGAATGATTGCGGGATTCCTTCCGGCAAAACGCGCGATGAACATGAGCGCGCTGGAGAGCCTGCGAAACGAATGAGAAGAACGGTTATTCACTCAAGGCGTTCAATGCGCCCAGATAGAGCTTTTCCATTTCATCCGTGATGGTTTCCAGACGGTACTGCTGTATATCGCTCAAGTTATTAACAGAAAATTGTTTTCTCAATTCTTCAGAATGATAAAGCTTTTCAATCGATTGGGCAAAGCCTTCTTTGTCTTCCGACGCGACTACGAAGCCGTTGCGATTATGAACGACCAAATCCCGGTTGCCTCTGCAATCCGTGACGATCAGAGGCAGCCCTACGGCCATCGCTTCCATGACATTGACAGGCAATCCCTCTCGTCTGGAGGAAGAAACGGCAATGTCGGCAAGGGATAATAGACGGTGGATATCATTGCGATAACCGAGCAAAACGACTTGCTGCTCTACATTCAATCGGCGGATTTGAGCTTGGTACTGTTCCAACAATTGCCCGTTACCGGCCAGTAGAATTTTAAGATTAGAGATCCTGTCTTTTAGCATGGACGCAACCTCAATCAGAAAATCCTGATGTTTGTTGTGGTTCAGCTCCCCGGCGTAGATCAAGATAAAATCCTGATTTTCATAGCCGTATTCATTTCTCAATTCGGCTTTTTTTGCGTTGCTTTGAGGTTTAAACCTGCCCACATCGACGCCTACGCCATGGACCAAAGCAACCTTGCCGGCTCGAAAGTTTTTTGAAGCGCAGTCGTAGTCTTCCTGATTGATCGTAATCAAGCAATCCGTATATCTGGATAACCATTTCTCGATGGGGTAGTATACCTTCCAGTTCATCAAGCTGGCGCCTTTGAAAAAATGAAATCCGTGGGCTGTGTAAAACACTTTTGCGCCTACTTTAGGCGCATCGCCTTTGCTGCGTTTCCTCGCCTTCCTTGCTGCGAGGCGTGTTAGGACGCTTGCTACCGGTGTATGGCAATGGATCAAATCATAGTCATTGGAATCGAGGATCTCTTTTAATTGCCGGTAAGCTTGAATATTTGAAAATGTAAATGGCGACCTTGCAAAGGTCACGGCAAAAAATCGGTCGCAAAAAGGGATGTCGCCTGGACCACCTGAGTCGCTGACCGCGACATGCACCTCATACCCCTGCTCATGAAACCACTTCAGATAGGGAAGGTGAAAACTTGTGATGTGGCCGCGTATGGAAGCTGTAAATAAGACTTTTTTCATAGTTTTAGTTTAAGGGCAAAGGTAAAATTTGTCAATCGATTTTTTGCTTGCTAAATTGCCTTGCTTGATAGACTATTATTGAAAAAAGCATTTGACTTTGGTGTCGAAAACATGTAGAATAATTTTGCACTGTGCATAAAAGCACAGGACTTTGGTTGTAAAATTCGAAATTACGAATTTTAACATATGGTACAGGCTGGGTATCCGGCCGTGACCAAAACGTTAATTCAGTTGTGTCGAAAAAGATCGCGACGCGATCCGAGTAGGCAAGGAGGCAAAAATGAAATCATTTATCGCAAAGCCTCATGAAGTGGAAAAAAAGTGGTATCTTATTGATGCCGAAGGCAAAACTCTTGGCAGACTTGCCACAGAAGTCGCTTCCATTTTAAGAGGTAAGAAAAAACCAATCTATACACCGCATGTGGATACAGGTGACTATGTTATCATCATCAACGCGGAAAAAGTAGAAGTAACCGGCAAAAAGAGAAAAGAAAAAATCTATAAGAGACATACCGGATATCCGGGCGGACTTCGAGAGATTACTTTTGAAAAGTTGCAAGCGCAAAAGCCGGAAGAAATTATTAGACATGCGATCAAAGGCATGATGCCAAACGGAAAACTTGGCAGACAAATGTACAAAAAACTGAAGGTTTACGCTGGAGCCGAGCACGCGCATACAGCGCAGAAGCCTGAAGTTTGGGAATTTTAAGGAAGGGGAGGAATAGACAATGGCAAAGATTCAATATCAAGGAACAGGAAGAAGAAAGTCTTCTATCGCCAGGGTTCGATTGATCCCCGGAAAAGGCGAAATCACGATCAACAAAAAGCCTTTAGATGAATACTTCGGCATGGAAAATGTGAAGAGGGAAGTTCGCAGGCCTTTTGAAGTTGCTGGGTGCGAGGGTAAATTTGATGTAGTCGCTACCGTAAGAGGCGGCGGATTTACAGGTCAAGCCGGTGCGCTCCGTCATGGAATTTCAAGAGCCCTTTGCGTAGCAGATAAAGAAAGCTACAGAGGAGCACTTAAATCAATCGGATTTTTAACAAGAGACCCGAGAATGAAGGAAAGAAAGAAGTATGGCTTAAAGAAAGCCAGAAGAGCGAGCCAGTTCTCAAAACGTTAATCAAAGCATTTAAACCCTGCGATCACTGCAATTGTAGGGTTTTTTATTTTGCCCTTTTTATTTCTATTTCTACCTCTTGACATTCCTTTTACAAAGGCGCATAATGTTTTGTAAACACGAGTATAATAATCATGTTTACAGAAGGAGAGCACTTTATGTTTATCGGAAGAGAAAAGGAACTGTCAGCGTTAAATAAATTATATGACGAGAAAACTTTTCAGATGGTGGTCATGTACGGGCGAAGAAGAATTGGCAAAACAACATTGATTTCCGAGTTTATTTCTGATAAGCCCGCAATATTTTTTACGGCACAGGAGGTAAACGATGCGCTAAATTTGAGTCAATTTTCCAAAAAGATTTATGCTTTTTTTAATTTGCCGGAATCTGCCGGCGCCTTTAGCAGTTGGATCAGTGCGTTCGAGTTTTTGGCTGAAAAAGCAAAAGAGCTGCGGTTTGTTTTGGCTTTTGATGAATTCCCCTATGCAGCGTCTGCAAACCGTTCGCTGAAATCCATTTTGCAAACGATAATAGACCACGATTTCAAAAACACGGGGCTGTTCTTGATTCTTTGTGGAAGCCATATGGGTTTTATGGAAAATGAGGTGTTGGGATACAAAAGCCCGCTGTTCGGCAGACGTACAGCACAGATAAAATTGGATGGATTTGACTATTACGATGCGGGGAAAATGCTGGAAGGCTTTAATAACGAGGATAAGTTAAAGCTGTATGCCTGTGTTGGCGGAACTCCGCACTATCTATCTCAGATTAAGGAAAATGAAAGCTTTGAGGAAAATATAAAGAGGTTGTTTTTTGATATAGCAGGCTATTTATACAATGAGCCGATGATGCTTTTGCAGCAAGAACTGCGGGAGCCAGCAATGTATAATTCCATAATTACGGCGATCGCCGGTGGCGCATCAAGGCTGAATGAAATCGCTACAAAGATAGGTGAGGATAGCCCAAAGGTGAGTAAATACTTGCAGACTCTTGTTAATCTGCAAATCGTACACAAGATATATCCATTCGGCGAAACTCCACAAAACAGCCGCAGAGGGATTTACCGAATCGCGGATAATTGTTATGATTTTTGGTACAGATTTGTGTTCCCTAACAGACCGGAAATTGAAGGCGGCAGTGGTGACCTGATTGCGGATGCGGAAGTGTTTGGCGAAAAGCTGTCAACATATATCGGAAAGCCACCCTTTGAAACGGTTTGTCTGCAATATTTGCAGCGAGCAAACAGAAGAAAAAAACTGCCTTTTACAGCAACATCTTTCGGCTCGTGGTGGGGAACAGATCCGAAAGAAAAAGCACAAACCGATTTTGACGTAGTCGCCGCAAATCGCAGCGACAAGCATATTATTTTGGGTGAGTGTAAATGGAAAAGCGATATTAACTTTGCGGGGGAGGCTAAAAAGCTTATGGGCAAGGATCATTTACTGGCAGAATACAAGGAACGGCACTACTATATTTTCTCAAAAATAACGCCGAAAGAAAAACCAGAAGGAGTTACAGTAATTACAACCGAAAGGCTGTATGAGATTTAGCGGCATACACAGAGCTATTTGCTTTCTGTATTGTCATAATTGGCATTGTGGATTTAGTAATAAACCAAATGAACAAAAAGAAGTAACCGCCCCTAGCCAAATGGATGCGGTTATTTCTAGATAACTTCTCTAAGGGCTGACCGTTTACTGTCAGCACCTTCTTGTAATTTGATATTACTATATCGGCATTTTATTGTCAACAGTTTTCCTAAAGAAGACTTCGGATTAAAAAAGTTGCCATAACTACTTGATTTTTACCTCGAATTCGGGTATAGTGTTATATTATCAGCACTCTTTATGGTTGAGTGCTAAAACATAAAGAACGGCTACCTAAAAACAAAAAAACATAAAAGAAAGAGGGTTTAGGATGACAAAAAAACAGTTTAAAGCAGAATCAAAAAGATTGCTCAATTTAATGATCAACTCCATTTACACGCACAAAGAAATCTTTTTGAGGGAACTCATATCAAACGCGAGCGACGCGATCGATAAACTGTATTATCGCTGTCTTACGGAGGAAAATACCGGACTGTCCAGAGATGATTTTAAAATTCAAATTACCATCGATGAGGAAAAGAGAACGCTGACGATTTCTGACAACGGGATTGGAATGACCAAAGAGGACTTGGAATCCAACTTGGGGACGATCGCTAGAAGCGGATCTTTGCAGTTCAAGGATGAAATTGAGATGGACAGTAAAAAAGCGGATGCCAATGAATCGACAGGCGATATCGATATTATCGGTCAATTTGGCGTCGGATTTTATTCGTCGTTCATGGTCAGCAGCAAAGTGCAGGTGATCAGTAAAGCGTATGGTGAAGGTGTGGCATATTGCTGGGAATCTACCGGTGCGGACGGATACACGATTAATGAGACTACGAAAGACGGAGTCGGAATCGACGTTATCCTTTCGATTAAAGAAGATACGGAAGATGAAAAGTATGGGGAGTATTTGCAAGAGTATACGATCAGGAACCTGATCAAGCGCTATTCGGATTATATTCGGTATCCAATCCACCTTGGCTTAGATGAAACACCGATCAACAGTATGGTGCCGATCTGGAAGAAGAACAAGTCGGAAGTAACGCAAGAAGAGTACAATGAATTTTACAAAGAAAAGTTTTTTGATTTCGCTGATCCGATGAAAGTTATACATAGCAGCGTAGAAGGGATGGCGATTTATAATGCCCTCCTTTATATTCCGGAAAAAGCGCCGTATAACTATTACACAAAGGATTATGAGAAAGGGCTTCAGCTTTATTCCAGCGGTGTTTTGATTATGGATAAATGCGCGGATCTTCTGCCGGATTATTTCAGCTTTGTTAAGGGCCTTGTGGATTCTCAGGATCTCTCTTTGAATATTTCCAGAGAGATGTTGCAACACGACAGGCAGCTTAGAGCCATCGAAACAAGGCTTGAGAAGAAAATCAAGTCAGAGCTTTTGGAACTTTTAAAGACGGATCGTGAAAAATATGAGGCTTTCTTTAAGAGTTTTGGTTTACAAATCAAATTCGGCATCTACGATAAATTTGGCCTGCACAAGGATAACCTAAAAGACCTGGTCATGTTTTATTCGTCTTCTGAGAAAAAGCCGGTGACATTCGCGGAATATATATCCAGAATGAACGAAGATCAGAATTACATTTACTATACCTGTGGCGAGAGCATTGAGAAGCTTGACAGGATGCCGCAAACAGAACTTCTCAAGGACAAGGGGATTGAAATTCTGTACTGCACAGAGGATGTGGATGAATTTGTGTTGAAAGTTCTGATTGAATTTGACGGTAAGCAGTTTAAATCCGTATCCGATGAAGACCTGGGCATTGAGGAAAATGAAGCAGACAAAGAAGCCGCTAAAAAACAGGCGGAAGATAACAAAGATTTGTTTGCCGCAATGAAGGAGGCCCTGGGTGATAAGGTTATGGAAGTTCGGCTGTCTCAAAGGCTGAAGACCCATCCGGTTTGTTTTTCAAGCGGTGGCGAGGTTTCCATCGAGATGGAGAAAGTTCTGAATGCGATGCCGACCGGGGAAAAAATCAAGGCGGACAAAGTACTTGAGATCAACGGGAGCCATCCCGTGTTCAACGCTTTAAAGCAGGCGCATGCACAGCAGAATGATGCGACAGCTGGTGATAAGCTAAAAGAGTACACGCACCTTCTTTACAATCAGGCGCTTTTGATCGAGGGAATGACGATCGAAGATCCCGTAGCATTTTCAAATTCGATCTGTAACTTGATGAAATAGATCGAAAAATGAGCAGCCAGTAATAAAATGGACTGCTCATTTTTTATTTCAAAACAGATAAATCATCAACAGTTAAAAAGTAATAAGTTTTACCAAATTCCTCGTAACTTCCAAACAAGCCTACTAATTCGATTTCTGTTTGTTCCTCCGGGTAATCATCGGGGTAAGTGTGTTCACCATTCCAAACAAATTTCAATCCTGTTTGGCAGCATAATGTTTCATCCCCCACGACCACATAATGATAATACAAATCGGTTTTATCATAATACGAGGCGTAATAAAGGCCATTGAGTTTAATCGTTTTTCCCATATAGTCGTCAGGGCTTTCATAGATATTGACAACTTGCGAATAAGCCAGAACGCTGCTCATTTCACTTATATCTAAGTCAATAACGTCAGTGTTATCAATGATTTCAGCCTTATCGGAACAACCCGTAACCACTATGCTTATTACACAAATAAATAGCAATATGGACAGATATTTTTTCATTGTTTTCAAGTCCTCCTTATTATACCGGCTATACTGAATGTGAAAAACCCTACAATATCCACAGCCACAATGGTAGAGCCTACTGGCGTGCTTGCGATTATTGAAATCAAAATTCCAATAACAGCGCAAATCACGGATACAAAAACCGAACAGACGGTCACAGCCTTAAAGTTTTTGAATACCCGCATGGCGGACAACGCAGGGAAAATAACTAACGCGGAAATTAAAAGCGCGCCTACTAAATTCATTGCTAACACAATGACAACGGCGATCGTAACGGCAAGGATCAGGTTGTATGTTTTAGCTTTTACACCCGTTGCTGTGGTAAAATCTTCGTCAAAAGTAACGGCGAATATCTTGTGATAAAACAAGAGGAATACAGTTGTCACCAATACCGAAAGAATAACAGAAAGCCACACTTCCGTTTTGGTCAGTGTCAAGATTGATGTTGAGCCAAATAACGTGGCACAAACATCTCCCGTAAGGTTTGCGGATTTTGAAAAAAGGTTCATTATGAGATAACCGATTGCCAATGTACCCACTGAAATCATAGCGATTGCCGCATCGCCTTTAATCTTTGTGTTCTGTCCTGTGCGTAAAAGCAAAACAGCGGATATTACCGTAATCGGCAAGACCAAAAGAAAATTATTCGTCAAATTCATCGCCGCGGCGATCGCCATCGCGCCAAATGCAACATGTGAAAGCCCATCCCCAATGAATGAAAACCGCTTCAACACCAATGTCACGCCCAAAAGCGAAGAACAAAGCGCAATCAAAACACCGACTATCAACGCGTAGCGTACAAACGGAAATTGAAAATATAAAACGAGTTTATCAATAATATCCGTCACGCTTGCTCACCTCCCAATCCGGCGTATATGCGTCCGGCGTCGCTTTTTAGATAATCCATTTTTGTGCCGAAAAACAGTGACGTCTGACTTCCGATATGCAGAATGTGGGAAGCGTATTTAACCGAAGCAATAATATCATGAGAAATCATAACAATGGTTATGCCGTCATTATTTAATCTCTCAATCAATTCATACATTTCAGCTGCGGCTTTCGGGTCAAGCCCCGCGGCCGGCTCGTCTAATAACAAGATTTTTCGGGTAGCGCATAATGCCCTTGCCAAAAGCGTCCTTTGTTGTTGCCCGCCCGACAACTCCCGATAACAGCGTTTTGCGAGGGGGGCGATCCCGAGCATCTCCATGTTTTCTTCCGCCATCCGCTTTTCCGCATTATTATAAAACGGACGCAGGCCACAACGGTTTAGACAACCCGAGCGGACAACCTCTCTCACTGAAGCAGGAAAATCTTTTTGCACTATCGTTTGCTGCGGCAGATACCCGATTTCGTTATGTTCTAAACCGTCGCCTGTCACAATCTGCCCCGACATCGGGGATTTCAGTTTTAATATGGTTTTCATCAATGTGCTTTTGCCGGAGCCGTTCTCTCCGACAATGCACAAGTAATCTCCGGCGTTTACGGCAAAGGAAAAACCGGAAATCACCGTTTTGCCCTCGTAGCCAAGGGTTAAATCATGAAAGGCTAACTGTGGCATACATTTTTTCTCCTTTACTTCAACGCTTCTTTCAGCACATTCAAATTGTTCTCCATGATGGAGAGGTATGTCATACCGTTTGTCACGTTGTTTTTTGATATCGATTGCATAGCGTTCAGTACAAAAATCCGTTGATTGGTTCCTTTTGATTCTCGGATAATGGTTTCAGCTATTTTTTTATCTGAACTTTCTGTCACTATGATATTTTTCAAGCCCAATTCATCCATTTTTTCCGCGAGAAAAATAATCGTGTCAAAACCGGCTTCTGTTTCTGCGGAACAGCCAACGAAAGCGGCATGATAACTTAAACCGTAATCGTCCACAAGATAACGAAACGGGAAACGGTCTCCGAATAGTAGAGTTTTGATAGGGGCAGCGTTCATCGCCGCTTGATAGTCTAAATCCAGCGTGGATAGTTTTTCAATATATAGCGCAAGGTTGTTTCGAAATAATTCGGTATTCTCAGCGTTTAACGATGAAATAGCGTCGGTGATGGCGTAACAAAACATCTGCGCGTTTCTCAATGAGAGCCACACATGCTCGTCATAGTCAGATTCATGGCCGCGATCGTCGTCATCCTCCTCATGGTCGTCTACTTCCATACCTTCAATGGTTTCTTCAATTTTCACCGCGTCTCCGAGTGTATCGAGCAAATTAATTACAATCATATTTTTGTTTGTCGCTTGCTTGAGGGCATCGTCTACCCATCCGTCGGATTCACCACCTACATAAATAAACAAGTCGCAAGCGGAGATTTTCACAATATCATCAACCGATGGCTGATAATTATGTAAGTCAATCCTGTTATTCAACAGTAGGGTTAAATCCATGCTGTCTGCCTTATCTCCGAGGATTTGGCGCACCCAGTCATACTGCGGGAATATCGTGCAAACAATGCTGATTTTACCATCCCTTTGATTCGCATTTTGCGTGCAGCCAGATAACGCCGTTGTCAGCATCAATAGCAGTATGAGTATGATTGTAGTAAATCGCTTCATAAATAACCTCCGTAATTTTTGTTTTAGACACAAAATGCAAGGAAAAACTAAGTCTAAAAATGGGCATAGATTTTCATTGCAGACAGCCGTCACATTTTCCGTATAAAACAGTTTTCATTGTATTGACTTGAAAAGCGTATTTTATCAAAAACATGCTGCTCCAAATCATCCAATGCCTCACATTCAAACTGTATTTCAATTTACCACATTTCAAGAAAACAGTCAATATGGGACAGACTTTCAAATTACCTCTTTTCATCAAGAAATTATTCGAAAAATTGACAAACCTCCTGACAAAAGTTATCTGAATACAAGCAAGCGGTAAATGAACGCGAATTCGGGAGTTTGGAGCAGATAAAAGATAACTATCCTAAATATGTAATCAGCGTGGACGGCGTGGATATGAGCAGAAACAGGATACGGCATATGAATATCGTGGAGTTTTTGGAAGGTTGATACGCCTCGATTATTTTAATAAAGTTGTTTTCTCTTTGAAAGCTCATAAAAGAAGGCCCGCCTCAAAATATAAAACTGTCTCCTGCCCATTGGAATGGCTAAATAATAATAATCCGTGCCTTCAGTAATATTATGTAAAAGCTGCTCATATTCCTCTCCCGCAACCTTCTTACAGGCCTCTTCAACCAATTCACATTTACGCTGTAAATCTGCGCGTCTGACTGCAAGATCGCCTACGGGATCCGCCGTTACATTTGTTTTTGACTTGGCCGCCGCTAAAAAGTGATGCGACTTAAGGACACTTCCCGCTCTCAACTCTCTAAGTTCTCGTTTCCATTCCGGGTACTGCCGACAAAAATACAACAGTTCACGGTAAGCGTATTTACTGATACCATATTCCTCTAAATTTAAATCTCTCGTATCGCCCATTTCTTTCTCCTCCTTTATTACAAAAACTTCTTTTTCTTGGACAACCATCTTGAGCGCTCTTTCATGATCGTTGGTTCCCATTTCCCTTTGTACAATTTAAAGTTGTTATAATCTCCAAAAAAAATGCATCTCTTCTTATTACCTCCATTTTATACAATTACAAATTGTATGTCAAGTTTAAATTGTAAAACATTTAAAGAACTTGACTAGACACAATTTTTACTTTAGAATGAATGTAAGAGGTGAATAATATGGATTCAACAGTCTTAATCTTTTCTGAGAACTTAAAAAAGTATATGGAAAGATTCCAGTTGAAACAATCTGATATCGCGCGAATTACCGGGGTCTCACAGCAATCTGTTTCCAACTGGATTGCCGCGAAACAGATGCCACGCATGGGCATTATCGAGACGCTCGCTGATTATTTTGCCGTTAAACGCTCAGACCTTTTAGAAAACCGTGGCGAAACGCCGAATACAGCAGAAACGACCCAAAAATGGGATGATGAAACGCTAATGATTATGGAGACGATGAAGGAACGGCCAGAATTGAAAACGCTGTTTTCTGCTTCCAGACATGCGAAAAAGGACGATATTGAGACGATCAATAAGCTGATTCGTAGTCTGTCGGGGCTGAGTAATGAAAACCAAACTTAAAAAAGGGGGGAAAACGAATGGGCAATATCTTCGTATACATCTTGAACTTGCCCTGCTCAATCAGGGGGTACACGACGAGGGATTGTGATGGGGATTATAGCATTTATCTGAATTCGAATCTAACCCATGAGGCTCAGCTTGAGGCCTACGCGCATGAAGTCGAGCACATTAAAGCCAATCACTTTGATTCAGAGCAGAAGCTGCTGCTTTGTGAAGAACAAGCTTCTTATTCGATTACATTTAGATATTAAAGCAGGGGGCGCCTTATAGAAAGAAAATTATTTTTAATTTGTTTTAATGAGGACACTAGCGGGACATACTTACATGTTATTATGTTATTGTGAGTAACTTTAAAAGACAGCCTACTTCCTTGGAAAGAGCGAGTATCGCCTGGAATTAGACAAATAAAACCAGACAAAGTGAAAAGAACAAAAACGCTTGCGGGAACGTGGGTGTTTTTTTATTCCAGCTTTCCAAAACGAAACTAATGAGCCGCGAAACGAAAGATGCATGCGGATGGATGAAAAAGAAAAGTCGGAAAACAGGCTGTCTAATATTGTTACCAAGCAAAAAGAAAAAGGAGTGATGCATTTGGTGGTATCAGGAGAAACGATTAAATCTGGGGTAAAAAACGCAATCAAGGCGGCATACCCGGATATCGATGTCCACACAGGTACAGAGACACAAACGGCACAAGGCTATACTTATCCGTGTTTTTTTGTAAAGCAGCAGGAAGTAACTTGGGAACCTGAGATGGGAAACCGCTCGAAACGGAAGTACACGATGGATATTAGGTATCAGCATGACGAGAACGAGACATCAAATGAAGAGAGATTGGATGAAGTAGGGAGTGAGCTGTTCGCGATTCTAAGAAGCATTCACCTGAGCGATAATCTTCCGATTTTCAGCGGCGAAGCAAGCTATAAAATCCTGGAAAATCAACTTCGATTTACCGTCTCGTATCAAATCAGCACAATTCAAGAAAAAGCACCCGAAGTAGCGATGCAAACTCTCGATGACAGTACGCATGTTCGGGAATACAAACAAGAAAGGAATGATTAATTTGGCAGGAGGAAACTTCAACATCATGAACAAAGTAAGGCCGGGCGCTTACATCAACTTTGAAAGCGTTCCAAAACCGCTTTCCAGCATCGGAAGCCGCGGTATCGTAACCTTTCCCGCTTCTCTATCTTGGGGACCACAGGGGGAAATCATTGAGCTTTATTCCACCGATCTGATCGATGGAAGGAGCCTTGCAAAAGTCGGCGTAACCGCGTTTGACGCGGAGAGCCTACTTTTCAGACAGGCACTTTCGGGAGCTTATCTGGCTTACATCTATCGCGTTGACACAGGTGGCACGAAAGCTACAGGAACACTTGCTTCTTTAACTGTGGCAGCAAAGTACGCCGGAACGACAGGCAACCATATCACCATAGCGGTGGACCAGACAGACGACACGTTCGATGTCATTACCTATTTTAAGGCAAATGAAGTAAGCAGACAAAACGTTTCCGAAATCAGCGAGCTGCTTTCAAATGACTGGGTGAACTTCAGTGGAACAGGAGCCCCTGCCCCGACAGCTGGCGTGCCTTTCTCACTTGATGGCGGGACAAACGGAACGGTCGCATCGCAAAATTATGCTGCATACTTCAGTATAATCAAAGAATACAAACCATGGAACGTGATGGCAATGCCGGATTCTGACGATTCTCTTCCGCCGCTTGTGGAAAGCCTGGTCAGAAACATGAGAGACGATCTTGGAAAGAAAGTGCAGGCGGTCGTACTCGACTATACGGATATCAACTATGAAGGAATAATATCCGTCGATCAAGGTTATAAAACGGCAACAGAAGAGATTACCCCTGCGATGTTTACTGCGTATGTCGCTGGAATCACAGCAGGCGCGGCCATCAACGAATCCAATACGTACAGGCAGGTCGCAGGTGCTGTACAAATTATAAACCCGAAAGACAGCAGCGACATTCCGCAGCTTTTGAAATCAGGGTGTTTCCTTTTGGCAAACAGGCAGGATGGAGCGGTCGTCGTCGAGCAGGACATCAATACGTTTACCGCGTTTGCTTCTGATAAGGGATATGAATTCAGCAAGAACCGCGTGATCAGAACGATCGACGGATACAACAACGATATTCGAATTCTGTTTGAGAACAGTTACATCGGCAAGGTTGATAACAACGAAATCGGCAGAAATATCTTCAAAGCAGATGTCATCAGTTATCTTCTGAAGCTGCAAAGCATGGGCGCAATTCAGCAGTTTAACAGCAGTGAAGACATCTTGATTACGGCAGGAGAAAAAATCGACGAAGTCATTCTTGATTTGTGGATTATGCCGGTAGATGCCATGGAAAAACTATACAACCGAGTTTATCTCAGGCAGATTGCATAGAGGGGGAATTGAAGAATGAATGAATTACTCGCAAGAGATACCATATCCGGGCAAAGGGCGGAAGCGATGATTACTGTAAACGGCAAAGTGGAAACGCTTTTCTTTGCCAAGAATTTGGAAGCGTTCTTTAAAAAGGAAAAAGTGCAGGTAAAAACGCTTGGAAATCACGGAACGCAGCACAAGAGCGTCGGCTGGAGCGGAACCGGAACGATGGTGGTATACTACATTTCGTCACTGTTCAGAAAAATAGCAGTCGATTACATTAAAAACAAGAAGGATACTTATTTTACGATTATCATAACTAACGAAGACGACAGCAGCAGTGTGGGCAAGCAGACAACTGTGCTTTACAATTGCAATATCGACAGCGCGCTACTTGCGAAATTTGATACAGATTCACAGGTGCTGGAAGAGACTTTGGAGTTTACATTTGACGGCGCGGACTTACTGGACGCGTTTCATAATCCGGTTGTTTAAGGAGGCGCAACATGGGTTCCTTATTAGATTTTTTAACGGATCATCCGATTACCGAGGTTACAAAAGAAGTAAAAATTTCATCGAGATTCAAAGACGCTAAAGGCAACATCTTACCATTTAAAATCAGGGCAATGTCCGGAGTGGAATACAGTGAATATCTAAAACAATCGCAGCGGATGAACTCGAAAGAAAAAGTTACGGGGTTTGATTACAACAAATATCAAGGGCTGATTGTAATCGGAAATACAATCGAGCCATGTTTCAAGGACGTGGAAGCCATTAAGAAGGCAGGGTGCCTGACGGCGGAACAGTTTCTGTATAAGAGCCTTCTGATTGGCGAAATCATTAATCTGGCGGACGAAATTACTGACCTTTCCGGGTTTAATATTGATTTGGAGACACTCAGGGAAGAGGCAAAAAACGCATAAGGGATGAGGATGGTGAAACGATGTACGCATATTACTGCTTGCATCATTTTTACTGGCCCCCATCCCAATTCGCGAATTTATCGCTGCGGGAAAAAGCGCTTGTGATCGAAATGATCGACGAAAAACTTAGAACCCAGAAAAAGCAGCAAGATCAATATAATAGAAGGTGACGGGCTGGTCGAGGGACTCGGCCCAAAAGCCTTCAGGCAAAGCTATTGCACTCAAAGAATTGACGAAAGGAGGGGATGTTTTGACAAATAACGCAAATAACACGACCTCAAATAAAATCATAAGGCAGCTTGAAGCTGCGAAAAAACTAGAAGATTATTGGGCAAGCCCCGAATTTAAAAAAAATAGAGCAGAACGATATTCGGAGTTACAAAGGCGATATAGATTGGGGCCATATCGGGATAAATCAACAAAACAGACAAAAACGATAGATGAATTGGTGGACAAAGGAGTAGAAAGATTTGATCAGTTTATTGAATTTTGGTCTGGTAGGATTGACCCTGAAAATCGAAAAGAGTCTACAGCTGAAACAATCATGGGGGATTCCTTTCTCGATCTGGGAAATGATGTTGCCTATTTAATAGATTTGGCAGGAGATCCGCTTGAACTTATTGATTTTTTTATGGACGATGAAAACGACAATTCTTTTTTTGGGAAAAAATTTAGAAAATTTATAAAATCGCCTAAAAACAGAAAATTTCTTAAAGTTGTAAAGGTTGGAACAGTTAAAGCAATTGAAGCCTTTCTTGAGGATTCCGAGTTGGGTAAAAAGTATATTCCAGGGACCAATATAACTGTTAAGGATGCTTTCAAATGGGCGGGAAGATTTGAAACAATAGTAGGCCTAAGAGGCTTTCTCGTTAATCCATACGTAGCTGGGGCAGCTGGAATATCAGCCATTGAAGATTTCAACCAAAACTATTACAAAAGATTACCAAACGAAGAAAAAGAAGTATACCAAGCAATTTGGAACAACCCGCTTTGGCTCCACCCGAGTATGACAGGGGCGGCTCCTTTTATTAAGTTGCTAAGAACGCCAATATATAACACATTTCGCCAACAATCAAAACCTGGATCGCAAGCAGTCAAAATAACCACGCGGAGTTCTATTCTAAACGCTTCCCCAATCATGGGGACAGCACTATTCGGGGCAAACGCCTTTATCCAAGCATCGAAGGCAATCATGCAGCAGCAACACAAGCCGAAAAACCAGAACTCTACTCCGAAAGTATCAAAAGTTTTATCTGCTTCAAAAATCTCGATTCCACTGATTCCAAAGATGCGTGTAAATAACATTGACGTATCCGAAGAATACATCAACCTGATGAAAGAAGTAGCGCTTCGAGAATTAAGCATGGATTATCAAACTATGCCGCATACGGTTACAACAAGTTTCGACAAACCAACACCTTATCCAGAAATTGATATCAATCGTTTCATTACAGAATTAGAACTAAAAGTTGCAGAAGCATTGTCCAGCAACTTACTTGGAAGTACAGCATGATTGGAGGAATAGCATGATTAAATTCTTTTTCACATATGAAGGGCAAAAGGTTGCGCTTCCGGTTAATCCGCCGTCCTTAACAATAACAAAAGCGGGAAACAATCAAGACATGGAAATCGTCAAACTTGGTCAGATCAACATACTTCGTGACGCAAAGTTAGCCGAATTTTCAATAGAAAGCTTTTTCCCTGCCTCGCCGGGCTCACCATATGTGACAGCGCAATCCGAATGGCAGCCTCCTTCCTTTTACATCAGCTTCTTTGAAAAGATCATGGGCGCTAAAAAACCTATGGAGTTTGGTGTAAGCGAATTGGAATGGCCTTCTCAAACAAAAAAATATGTTTCAGTAGAAGGCTTTGTATATCAAAGGGAAAGCGGCAGCGATGATGTACTCTATACGCTTATGCTAAAAGAATACATTCCATATCAAGCAACAGCAACTTCGAGCGGCGCGCAGGCAAACGCAAGTGAACGTCTGGTCACGAAAGCGACTCAGAAAACGTATACCGTGAAATCAGGGGACACGTTATGGGCGATATCAAAGCAGTTTTTAGGAGATGGCGCAAGATATATGGAAATCGCAACGCTTAACAATATTAAAAACCCAAATCTGATTTATCCTGGCCAGGTTTTTCAGATTCCGAACTAAGGATTTTAAATGAATCCAGACAAAAGAAAGCGAAGGGCAGGTGAAAGGTAAAAGCAATGGACATTAAAATGACCATACAGGACAACAATACGGGAAAGCTGCATGACATTTCGAACTTGGTTGGCAATATCAATATTAATTGGCAACTCGCAGGGCAGCCGGGAAAGCTGACTTTTGATTTCGTTCGTACGCCGGATAACACGGCGTTTTTTTATGAAGGAAGCGTCGTTACTTTACAGAGTGCAAATCAAGACGTTTTCTATGGATATGTTTTCAGTAAAGTCAGAAACAAAGAACAAATTATCACTGTCACGGCTTACGATCAAATGCGGTATCTTAAAAACCAGGACACAAATCAATTTAACGAAAAGACCTCAAGCGAGATTTTTCAAGCTGTTTGCAGTAAGTTTAACCTAAAATACAGTGTTATTGACGCGTCAAGCTACAAACTCCCAAAGGTGGTCTATGATAATAAGAATTTATATGCAATGATTGCAGATGCGCTTGATAAAACGTTGATTGCTCAAAAGGTCAGATACATCGTCAGAGACAACTATGGTACATTGGAGCATGTAAATATTGACACGCTTAAAACAAACTTGACTGTGGGGGATAAGACGATGCTGCTGAACTATGAATATGAATCGAGTGTTGATTCCGGTGTGTACAACCAGGTGTACCTGATTAAAGAAGACAGTAATTCGGGCAAGCGAAAAGAGTATCAAGCCAAAGACGATAAAAGCATAAACAAATGGGGTATTCTACAATATCACAACATCATTACGGACGAGGCAAACGACGCCCAGATGCAGCAGATGGCAAATAATAGACTGTTCGTTTCCAATGCGCTCAGGCGAATGCTGGCAATAGACTGCATCGGTGACTTCAGAGTCAGGGAAGGGTCCGGAATTACCATCGCAATTAAAGGATTGGGCGATATAAATCTCGATCAAATGTGCGCTGTTCATCGTTGCAATCATTCTATTAGAAATGGAATACACACAATGAGATTGGAGGTGGAGCCGTTATGGCAGGCGAAAAGTTAGTGGAAATCATGAAAACAGCGGCATTGGGAGCTGTTGAGAACAAAAGCATGGCAGACATCCTTTTTGGGGAAGTGACTTCTGAAAAGCCCCTTAAAGTTAAGATTGATAACCGATTTGAGCTCGAGGAAAGTTTTTTAATCGTTCCAAGAAACCTAACCGATTATACAGTAACAGTTATGATGGATGACCGGACAGAAATTGATTTAATCAGAAATCTCGGGCACAGCCATTCGACGCCGAGCGGAAGTTCTGGATCAGCGCTTGATATTAATGTGGATCATAGTCATGCGTACAAAGGGGACAAGGAATATGTCATCAAAAATGGCCTTAAAGCAGGTGAGAAAGTCATCTTGCTCCGTGCGATCGGTGGGCAGCAATATTATATACTCGACAAGGTGGTGAGCAAATGATTCCAGAAATAATAGAAACGACAACGCCTCAAATGATTCAATATCCAAGCAAAACTTATAAACTAGATGTCGCGGGAAAGCGGATCGCAGGTTTCATTGACGGTCTAGACGCGATCAGACAGGCCGTTTACAAAACTTTGCAAACCGAAAGATATGCATACTTGATTTACAGCAATAATTATGGCACAGAAATGGAGCGATTCATCGGAGAAGATTTTGATTATATAAAAGCAAGCATCGAAGGAGAGATTAAAGAGGCGCTCTACCAGGATGACCGCATTCTCAATGTAACAGATTTTAATATTATAAAGCAAGGGCTTGATTCCTGCATGCTCTCATTTTTAGTGGAGACAAGCGCGGGAACGACAGAAATCAGACAGGTGGTGAAAGCATGATTGGAGAATATTTAGACCAATATACGTATGAACACTTATTGAATGAGGCCCTTTCAAAAATCCCGGATACAGTGGATAAGCGAGAGGGTTCTATTATTTATGACGCCTTGGCGCCGGCTTGCGCGGCGCTGGCACAGGCGTATATAGAGCTAAAGGGGATTTATATTGAGACGTATGTGCTTACTGCAAGCGGTGAATATCTGGACCATCGCGTAAAAGAGCAGGGGCTTACAAGGATGCCTGCCACAAAAGCGGTAAAGAAAGCAACGTTTACAAAAGAAGATGAAAGCCCAATGAGTGTTCCGGTCGGAAGTCGCTTTTCTACGGTTGATCTTGATGAGAACATCAATTATGTAGTAACGGGCGTATTTAAACAAGATGGCGTTTTAGTGCCGGGCGCGTATCAGCTTACTTGCGAATCCGAGGGCAGCGCAGGCAACCATTATACTGGGAGGCTGCTTCCAATTACATTTATCAATAGCCTTGCAAATGCGATGATGACAGGGGAACTGCTGGTTCCTGCCAGAGATGAAGAAACAGACGATGAACTAAGAGAGCGGTTTCTTGAAGTGATGAATCGAAAGCCGTTTGGCGGAAATGCATCACAATATGATGAAATCTTAAAAGAAATGGATGGTGTAGGCAGCGTACAGGTATATCCTGTCTGGGATGGGGGCGGCACTGTAAAATGCTCTATCTTGGGTTCTGATTTCGGAAAAGCGTCTCAAACGCTGGTAGACAAGGTACAGGAAGCGCTTTATCCGGACGGTATGACACCGACTGGAGGTGGCCTTGGGTTAGCGCCGATCGGGCATAAAGTCACGATCACAACAGCTACAGAAATACCAATTAACGTTTCGGCTTCCATCACCGTAAATAGCGGGTATGATCAAGGAAATATACTTGACAATGTTAGAACTGCGATCGACAATTATCTGTTTGGCGTTAGAAAGCAATGGGGGAACTCTGATGATTTGAACCGATACGCACAAAATGTCTATATTAGCCAGATCAATTACGCGATTTTGACGGTTGCGGGGGTCCAGAATGTTACAAATATTCAATTAAATAGCAGTCATGAGGACATTCGATTGACAGAGGATGCAGAGATTCAGGAGATTCCAGTATCAGGGCAGGTGAATATCGATGTCCAATCTTAAACAATACTTTCCCAGTGTCTATGACGGCGTTTATGAAACAGATCAAATTATTTCAGCCGAAAATGATCGTTTTGATCGCTTTAACGACGCCAGAGATAAGGTACTTAGGAACCAATATGTCCTGACAGCCGACGAACAAGGTATCGAAGCCTATGAACGGATTTTTGGCATCCTTCCAAATCCGGAGAAAGAAAATCTGGAATTCAGACGACAAAGAATTCTGACGCGGATTTCAATGACCATACCGTTTACAGAAGTATTCTTGCGCAATAAGCTCGATGAAATGATCGGAGTGGGCAAATACAAGCTTTCAATCGATTATGATCGTTATGAAATTAAAATAGAGGCCACTGCGGCCTTCGCCAGCTGGTACCACGAAATTAACGTATTTATGGGAAAAATTAAGCCTGTCAATATGGTTTACGTAAACATTCCATATCTCGATTACGGGATCCGGGCAAACGAAACGATCAGCGCGATTCAAACGATCTACAACTATCGGCTGGGAACAAAGTGGGCGTTGGGGCAAAAACCATTTGCCGACAAAGAGGAAGTAGGCGTCTTTAAAAGGCCGGAAACGCCAAGTATAACGAGTGAATTTTTGAGCCAAATGGCAGGGTTTACTTCGGAGGACATCGACAATGTCTTGATTAACGATGAACTCCAGATAACGACATTCACATTTAAGGAAGCTGACCAGAACAAGGTGGTAATTGAACATGAAGTTCCATTTGGCAGCGTCGCTGAGATCAAGAATATCAAGCTTAAAAAGGGTGACGCCGTGCTTTCTGAAACGGTCGTCTATATTCCGGCAACAGAATCAGCGCTGGTCAAGCATTTTATACAATTCACAGAGGGGGTGTAGATAAATGCCGAAAATATCAAGTATAACAAATGATCTACTAAATGATATCGCTGGATTTACAGCAGACGATATCGATAATGTGCTTATCAATGACACGTTACAAGTATCATCATTTACACAAAAGAAATCCGATCAAAATATGGCGACGATTGAGTACGATGTTACAGATGATAGTATCACCGAGATCAAAAATATAAAGCTGCGAAAAGCCAACACCGTGCTTTCAGAAGCTGATGTCAGTATTTCGGTTGCTGAGTCGACGTCATTTAAACATTTGATACAGATAAGAGAGGGGATGTAATTAATGGCAAAAAACAACAGACAATTAAACGAGATAATAATGCCAATAGACGCGAATATGTGGGATAAGGCAAGCGATGACGCCACGAATGCACAAACAAATTTTACTTCAGTTTTAAATAATCTAAACGATAAAGTAGATAAAGTTTCAGGGAAAGGTTTATCAACAAATGATTTTACTGCTACTGATAAGAATAAGCTTGATGCAATTTACACTAATACATTTCAAACTACCGTTTCAACTTCATGGACTGGAAGCGGTCCGTATACACAAACGGTAACAGTCAATGGAATATTAGCATCAGATAACCCTATAGTTGACATTGTATTATCAAATACTTTGGCTACAGCAAAATCACAAGCAATCGAATGGGTAAAAGTATCAAAGATAACAACAGAAAATAATAGTATTACGATTCGTTGTGACAATGAAAAACCAATAATACAACTTCCAATACAGCTAAAGGTGGTGAGATAAATGGGAGAAGCTTTTATAACGCGAAGAGGGCAAAGAATACCCCCGAGAGGTGAACTGATTTTTGAGTCAAGTGGGACTTTTAATCCTGCTTCATACGGATTGATCACTGGTGACAAAATTACGGTTACTTGTGTTGGAGGAGGAGCAGCAGGGAATAGCGCCAATAGTAGCGCTAGGGGTGGTAACGCTGGAAATGGAGGAGCTGGAGGGAATGGTGTCAGTGGAACATCTGTTGCTGGCGGCGGTGGCGGCGGTGGCGGCGGCACAGGTTATGGTGCGGGTGGCGGTGGATCTGGTGGGCATGCTGGTAGTTCCGTAACTTCTACCAGAGGAGGAGACGGAGGTGGTGCAGGGCAAATTATTACCCAAACGATCACTTTAACAAGTATAAATGCAATTTCAGTTATCGTTGGCACAGGTGGAACAAATACAGCGAGCATTGGCAATGCTGGTGGAAGCAGTTCCTTTGGTACGCTTATTACAGCTTTAGGAGGTAGCCCTGGTGGTGGCGGTGCAGGGGGATCGGCATCCAATAGCGGTAGTTTTCGTGGCGGTGGCAGCGGCGGCGGCGGCGCCGGAGGGTATATCCCATATTATGGTGTGGGCAGTGCTGGTAGCCCTGGAACAAATGGATCTAATAACATTGGTGGAGATGGAGGTTCAGGCGGTTCAGGCGGTAATGGAATAAGCAATGGGGGCGAACCTGGCACTGGAAAAGGTTCAGGGAATGGTGCGAATGGTTCAACTGGAAGCTTTTCTAAGTCCGGTGGAGGCGTAGTAATTTTAAACTGGTAGGAGGGAGAAAATGAAATATATTCGCTTAAATGATAAGAATGCTGTTCAAGAAATAATCAACGAATTTAACTAGAGATGAAACAGAAGTAGAGCAAAACTGGTTATATTGTGTTAATTCCGGATTGTTTATAGAACTTAAAGACGCAATTGAGTAGTCATCGAAACGGGGACAGAGTAGATATGCAAAGAACCCAGAAGAAATACATTCACGTAAAAATTATGTAAGCGTCAAAGGAAGCACGTCTTTACGCCTTTAAAGACGTGCTTCCTTTGACGCTTACGAACAATTACACAACGAGTTGGAATCTGTGCCAGGTAAAATAGTATAATCAATCAGCTTGGGGAAGGAGTGAGAAATTATCTATGAGTAAAAACAGCAACCTTATATTCCGGGGGCAGCAGCACAGGCTGACTGCCCCTTTTCATGAGGTGAGGACTGAAGGGAGATTGCACGAGGGAACCGATTATGGCACATATGGCGCGGCGGCAATCCAGTACTGTCCGCTTGACGACGGCGTTGTTTATAGAGTCATCACAACAGAGCAGAATGGCAACGCCAGGGGGCTATACGTAGATATTCGATGGCAAGAGCATAACATTGGGATAATATTTCAGCACGCCACAAAAGTCTTTGTAAAGGCAAACCAAGTGGTCAAGGAAGGTGATCCGATCGTAAGTACTGGCATGACCGGCAAGGACAGAAAGGGCAATCGGGTAAGCACCGGCATTCACGCGCACATTGAGATTTACAGGATATCGACGGAACAGAGGCTGGATTTTGAGAGATTTGATTTTGGAGGATTGAATATGACAGAGGAACAAGTAAGGAAAATTGTTAAGGAATTACTGACAGGAAATGATACAGCAGTACCATCGTGGGCTGTCAAGGAGTACGCTGAAGCGCAATCATTGGGATTTACAGACGGCACAAGACCTGGAGGCTATACGACACGATGCGAGGCCGTGGTTATGAATTGGAGAGCATATAAAGCTGGTCTGGATGCGGCAAGAAAGTGAGGACAATAATATGGAAGGGATGATAGCATTAATAACGGACGCTGGTGTTACAGTCGCGTTTATGGCTGGCATACTAGTTCTCGGTGTTAAATACATACCAGTCATTGCACGTATGTGGCAGGATGATCGGGAAGAGCAAAAAAGATATTACCAGTCGAGGCAGAAAGAATATGACCGGCAAATGGATGTAATCGCAGGTCTTTTAAAACAGGGAAACGCCGCGCTGGAGCGATCAAATGAGGTCATACGCAGGAACAATGATGTTATTGAGGCAGATACGAGGATGCACGAGAAAGTTATAAACGTTTTGGATCGTGATGTGGAAAACTTGACGATTTTAAAGGAATCGTTTGAAAAACACGATCGCCGGGCTGAAAACATGAACATAGAGCTTATCAAAATGAATGAAACGATAAAAAAATGAGATGAGACTGTCTCAATAAAAACCGCCCCGGAATTAATTGGCTGAAAGCTTAATTCCCATCCGTTCCAAGACAGGTCTTATCTGTTCACAAATGATTTCACAACCGCCTAGAGCGTTTGACTCCACATTGAGCGGCATGATGGGGTCGTGCAGCGACTTGCGAAGCAGGCACCAGCCGTCGCCGTGATCTTTGTCAAAGGAAATTCGGATGCCTTCATAGTTTGGGCTCACAATCGTCATTCCGGTTTGTGTTTCGGAATATGCTCGCAGCGCTTCAATTACTTCATCTCCCAAAGCACTGAAATTTTCCACCTGAATCGGCAGGCGGATTTCTTTTGCTTCTTTGGGCTCTTTAAGATCTTTGACCAGACTGTCAAGGGTTTTGTCTTCCAGGGCAAGTTTGGCAGCTTTGATCACGATCTTCGTGGCCAGATAAGCGCCATCGTCTAGAAAATAGTTTTCCTTGAAGGCTGCATGGCCGGAGGTCTCGATGGCTAGCTGGCTGTCGATTCCTTCCGCGTTCAAGCGGATTGATTCATTTATGACATTTTTATATCCTCTTTTAAAGCGCAGGTGCCTAAGGCCAAGATTTTCAGTTAGAAATATGGAAAGTTGGTCGCTGGTGATGCTGTCAGTTACGACGGTGGTTCCTGGATGCTCATCAGCGATCAGCGCCGCGGCCATTGCGACGATGCCATTGCGGCTGATTTCACGGCCTTGTTTATCGACAGCGGCGGATCGGTCGACATCTGTGTCAAAGATCAATCCGAGATCAGCGTTGTTTGACAGAACAGCCATGCTGATGGAATGCATCGCTTTTGGGTCTTCGGGATTGGGCGCGTGGTTTGGAAATGTGCCATCCGGATCAAGGTATTGACTTTTACTGACGTCTGCTCCCAGCGGCGCAAGAACTTGGTGCGCATAAAAGCCGCCGGCGCCGTTTCCGGCATCGACTACGATTTTTAATCCCAACAGCGGTTTTTCAAACTGCGTGGGATGATCAACTTCAGTTTTAATCTTTTCTCTTAAAAACGCGCTGTAAGTTCCGATCAGGTCAGCCTGAGTTGCTTCATGTTTTTCATTTATTTGCTTTATAGGTAGTTCTTCTGTTTCTGCGTATACAATAATCTGTGAAATATCTTCTTTATTTAATCCACCATCCCGATCGAAATATTTAAAGCCGTTTCGGTTGTATGGCAGATGGCTGGCTGTAATCATGATCGCGCCGTCGCATGCATATTCAGGAAAAATGGTCGACATAAACATGGCTGGCGTGGAGGCAAGTCCGCAATCAAAAACATTTACGCCAAAGGAAAGTAATATGTCAATTGCGGCCTGTTTAAGCGGTTGGCCGGAAAGACGAGAATCATGCCCAATTGAAACCGTTAGCGTTTCAGGGCGTTTCCCCGTTTTTTTAGAAAGCCAGAGCAGGAATGCAGCCGTAAGCCTTTCGCATTCTGTTTTCGTCAAATTTGGCAGTTCGCCTTCTATGCCGGATATAGCAATTCCTCGGATATCGCTTCCGTTTTGTAGTTTTTTATAATTCATTCTGTCTCCTGTAACTTATGTATTATGTTACATAATCATAATCACAAAAAATAACCCGACCGCCAAAAGCTAATTGTTTTTTTAAATTAGCTTTGACGGTCAAAGCAAATTCGGTTGACCGCCACTTGAAAAGCGGCAACTCTCTTAAATTAATGATACCTCTGTTTGCGGAATAAGTCAACGTAAACCTTCACGCAAAATTTCTTTTCAGCATGTTCGCCAAATTTGCAAAGAAAAGCAAAATGGCGCACAATACGAACCACAAAAATGTGAATAACGGACAAATCTGTCCATAGAGATTAAACAAGAAATGGGAATAATCCCAGACTTTCCATCCAAACCACAAGTTGACAATGCATCCGACCGCGAACTCATAGAATGTAATTACAAAACCACCCGCGACCACCTTTGTAAAAAAAGATGCGTCGGGAAATTGCTGGTTCAGATATCGGAATGTTAAAAAAACTGCGCCTCCGGTCAAGATCATCGTCCAATGGGTGCTTCCCCGAAATGCCGTCTCGATGGCGCCGTAACCCAAAGCGCCAAAAATAAAAAAACCAATCGCCTTTACTGATTCCATAGATAACCTCAAAAAAATATTGACTCTTTTTTAGTATTTGAATTATAAAGCAAACTAATCTTGGTATTATCAAGAAGAATTTTCGAAAGCTTTAAAAAAAATTCGTTTTGTTGTATAATAAAATTTATGAAAGAATCAATACAATTTGTCGCGCATCCGTGGGGAGCGATATATAATGAAAACTCAAAAATTTTAATATTGGGAACGATGCCGTCTCCGAAATCGCGCGTATTGGGCTCGCCTTACGCGAATCCGCAGAATGTTTTTTGGAAGACGATCGCGGAGGTTTTGGATAAGGCAGAACCGGAAAAAACACCGGAAGCCAGAAGGACGTTTCTTCTGGAGAATCGAATCGCGCTGTGGGATGTTCTGAAAAGCTGTGATATCAAGGGTGCCAGCGACGCGCATATTCAAAACGCTGTCGTCAATGACTTTCGCGAGGTGTTTCAAACAGCCGACATCCAAAAGGTTTTTACAACCGGAAAGGCGGCAACAAAATACTTTAATCAATTTTGTGCGGAAACATATGGTAGAGTGGCGGAATACCTGCCGTCGACGAGTTCCGCGAACTGCGCGATGCACAGAAAACCAGAATTTTTGGAAGAATGGAAAAAGATAAAAGGCTACTTATGAGACAAAAAATTTATTGACAAAAGGACAAAAATCTTTAATAATAGAAGAGCGGACAATTTTGAACAAAGCAGAAAATAATTGTTCCAAAACATGTGGGCCCATGGCGCAGCTGGGAGCGCGCCTGACTGGCAGTCAGGAGGTCAGGAGTTCGATCCTCCTTGGGTCCACCAAAACCAACCCTGTAGTTTCAATTGCTACAGGGTTTTTATGCTCTTAATTTGTTGATTTTTCATCAAAGTGGACACGTAAATGGATACTCTTGTTCAAGTATCACATGCAACTCCTTTTGAGTTTGTTCAGTGTTATAAGCGCGGCATCAAATTCATATTCCTCAATCTGCCGCGCGAGCATTTCCGCTCTCGGGACGCCGCGGATGTCATCAAGATGATTTAAAGACTCCGGGGATCCACATTTAAGCATCGGCTCCAGTTGAGCAAACAAAACCATTGTTTGCTCAACGCTTAATGGGTTTGGCACAGTTGAGCTCGCGGTTTCATTAGGGAGCGGTTTCAGTTCATGCAGTACTCTGCTTAATTCTGTCTCAAGGACGTCCATTTGCGTCTCGGTGACCAAGCCCGTTTCATTTACAAGCGCATATTCCATATTAGCGGCGGCGGCTTGAAGCGAGGCTTTGCCGATTAATCCCGCGTTGCTTTTTAACGTATGCGCCAGCCTGTGAGCCAGCTTTATATCGCCAACATTAATAGCCTCTTTTATCTCATTGAATTTGGTCTGATTGCTCTTTGCAAATTCCACCTTCAACTGGTTTTGAAGATTTTCGTCTTCATGACTGTAATCTGCCGTATCCGTGAAACCCACAGGTTTTAATTGGCTGCACAGGCAGCGCCAAAGTTCTTGAGATGTAAAGGGCTTACCGAGACAATCTTTCATGCCGAGTTTTATGTAACGGTCAATGTACGGAGTCATAACATTAGCTGTCATCGCCACAATAGGGGTCCCGGTTTTTAATGCAAGGATTTTTGGCGTCGCTTCTATCCCGTCCATCACCGGCATATGTATATCCATGAATATCAGGTCATATGGCTTTTCGCCATTGTCTATGCGCTTTTGAACCATATTTAAACCTTCTCTGCCGTTCTCAGCTGTTTCGGCATCAAGTCCCACCCTTGCCAGATGTTTAAGAATAACTTGCTGGTTCAGATGATTGTCTTCGCAGACCAGAACAACACCTTTAAACAAAGGCTTTTCGATATCGTATACTGCGTTCACTTTTTCAACGATTTCATCCGCCGTATCGAGTGTAATCGTAAAAGCGGCTTTACTGCCGATGCCGGGCATACTTTCTATTTCAAGCTTGCTTCCCATCAATTCCAGTATATTTTTCGTTATGGATAATCCAAGCCCCGTCCCGCCGTATTTCCGTGTTGTACTTATATCAGCTTGCATGAACGGGTCGAATACCTTCGTAACTTGCTCCGGCGTCATGCCGACACCGGTGTCTTTTACCTCAAACCGCACGGTGATAGAGGTTTCCGTAGCATTTACGACATTTATGAAAAGAGAGACTTCGCCTAAATCGGTAAACTTCACCGCATTAGAAAGAAGATTTATGAGGACCTGCCGTAAACGGGTCGGGTCTCCGTGCAGCCTTTTTCTGATAGACGACTCCGCATTGAAGTATAACGCTATGTTTTTTTCAACAGCCCGCGGCAAGATGAGACTCTCGCAGGAAGCTATCAACTCCTGCAAATCAAATGGAATAATTTCCAACTCCATATTACCGGATTCAATTTTTGATAAGTCGAGAATATCGTTGATGATCTGTAAAAGCCATTTCGCGCTATGGGTAATCCTATTTAAGTATTCCCTCGTTTTATTAGGAATATCGTCGTCCAGGGCTAGTTCGGAGAAGCCCATGATACTGTTCATAGGCGTCCTGATCTCATGGCTCATATTGGCAAGGAAGCTGGATTTAGCTTTGTTGGAGGCTTCCGCTTCAGCCCGCCGCTTTTCTATCTCAAGCAAAAGGTTTTTCGTTTTGGTTATGTCCTTAAGAGCACCCATGATGCACAGAGCATTGCCGTTTTCGTCACGGGTGGTTTTGCCTGTGGTATGGTAATATGTGTACTCACCATTTTTCTTAAGTAACCGGTATTCCATCTCATAAGGCGTTTGATCTGTAGTGTCTGCCAGGTGATTTGCAACAGCTTGATAAGCTTTATCTTTGTCATCCGGATGCAATCTGTCATACCAGCTCTCAAATGTGTTCGGGAAGTCGATTTCGTTTGAATATCCCAGCATATGCCTGAACTCGTCGGACCACCAGTAAGTATTCCCTGGATTGGCAGGATCGTTATTTATTGTCACTTCCCACAAACCGAGTTTTGACGCATCGGCTACCACATTAAATCTGGCAAGTTGAACCTCACTGATTTCATTCATGAGAGTAAGCTTAGCTTCACGATCATAGATTTCCTGCATCATCCGCTCATGCTCCCGTAAATCCTTTGTATAACCGACAACCACGTCTTCGTCCCTATATTTAGCCCTGACAAGGGTTATTTCTGTGGGTAGCGGCGTATCACCGTCCGGAATCTTGTGCATCCATTTAAACTGGCAATAACCTTCCGTGAATGCTTTATTTACAAGCATTACAGTTTTTTCGTCAGAGCGCTGTCCGTCCGGTTGATATTCCGGCATACAGCCCTCCAGGAACCTGTCTATGTACTCCTGTTTATCCTTAAACCCATATAGCTTTACGGCCGCATCGTTGCAGTCGATCAGATTGAGATCCCTGCTCCATATCTGAGAACAAAGCGGGGACGTATCAAGCATCAGCATTGAGCGTTCGTTGGCTTCGCTTAACTGCAACTCATAGTTCTTTAGTTGAGTTTCGTCATATATGGAGTTCAGGAAAACTTGCGATCCGTCGACCCAGTTTATCGCCGCCGCCCTGCCGCCCAGCCACATGCCCGTACAGTCGTCCCATGCGGCATGATAAACGACGGCCGGGCTTGAGTCTATATCTGGAAGCATTTTCGGCAATTGACAAACGGGGCATGGCTCATCCAATCCTCTTATAACCTTGTAGCACTTCTGGCCCAGGCAGTTTTCCCTGTCCACTCCAAAATTTTCCTCAATGCTGTGGTTCATGTAAATCAGGTTATAATCCAGATCGACTACGGTTATCATGGTATCCAGATAGTCCATGACAGCCACCGCCTTTTTCATTATGGAAATAGAATCGACAAGAACCTTTATCTCGCCGAGGAGTTCTTTATACACTCCGCTGTATTTCTTTGTGTCGATCGTATAGTTGATGTCGCCGCCAAGATTCAAATTACGGGTGAGATGCGCAAGGTCGCTTGTTAGCAACTCAATCACGTCGATCAGCGAGAAGAGATCCTGTGTCAGGGAGCCGACTTCGTCCTGGCTTATATCGCTCCTATCGATTTCCACGTCAAAATTGCCGCTGGTTACTTCCGAAACGAGATTTGCTGCCCGCTGTATCGGTCTGGTAATCCTCGAAATGATGAACCACAACATAACGATGGAGATACCAAGTCCTGTGATCCCGATCGTTAATCCGTTTCTAATCAGGGAGTTTCTTTCTGCGATCAGATTAATGTTCGACTGCCCCACGAAAAATATGGCAAAAACTTCGCCGTCGTGGTTTTTAAGCGGCATGTAACAAGCGCTGTAACCTTCTCCCAGGATTTCGGATTTGCCGAAGTATTCCTCACCGCCTTCAAGTACGATCCTGACTATGTCCGGGCGGACCTTCGTGCCTACGAACCGCGCCCCATCCACTTCAACTGTTGTTGCAACTCTCGTGTCACCTAACATCACGGAAAATTCAGCGTTAAATTGTTCTTTAAGACGATCCAGCGCTTCGTTGGTATCAAACCGGATACCCGCCGATAAAACGCCTATCAGTGTACCGGCGCTGTCGTATACCGGCGAACTTGTGTGAACCGAAACCTTGATATAGGCCCCCTCTTTCATGTAGGTATAGACTTTCCCGTTAAGGGCTTCCCGTATATTCCCCTGAAATAAAATAGAGTCGCCGATTTCATCTGTATATGTCCTTGCCAGTACCGTTCCGGTTTCATCGGTCACAACATAATAATCGACGGCGTATTCGTCAAATGTACCTGTTAACAGCTCATTTATTTTGTTTTCGTCGCGATCACCGATGGCTTTGATGACATTACTGTTTTGTGATGTTATTATAGCCGCCATCTTTGACTTGTGTTTACAGTCTGCCAGGTATTGTTTCAGACTTTGGGCGGTCACCTCGATCCTCTCGTCAAAGAGGATATTCGTATACCTGTCGAAGTTATACGTAAAAGCAGCCATGATTATAAGGAGAAGTACGACCAATACAAGGATAGTCGGTAAAATTATTTTGCTTTTTACGCTTTTTCTTATCATTTTTACCCCTCCCTGTATTGCATACTTTTTATAAAGTATAACGGTTAAAGTAGCTTTAAGGTCAAGAGTTTTTGTGAGCTGCCCAAAGCTAAAGCATTTGGGGTTTCTCGCGGACGGTTGCTAAAGATGTTGTGTATTATAAAAAAGTATAAAAAACTTACACATCCTTGTTTACTTTCACGCCCTAATCGTTTAAAACTTCTGAAGCCACAGAGAGTGGCGTTTCCAGAGTTTATTTTGGAGAATATGTCAGAGAACGCGGACTTGAACGTGCCGCACATGGATTGTATATGTCGCAAGATGCATGGGATGATGGTATGTATGTGATTCAAGTACGTTATCCTGATGCGGTGTTTTCTCATAAAACGGCTTTGTACCTTTTAAATCTTGCTGAACGAGAACCTGCACAATATGCGGTTACGTTAAAAGCGGGAACGAATACAACAGGTTTAATGAAAAATGGTGTCAAGGTTTACAAAGTAAAAACAGAACTATTTGATGAAGGGGTTATTGATGTAAATTCACCGTCTGGACATACAGTGAGACCCTATAACGCCGAGCGGACGATTTGCGACTTAATCCGTAGCAGGCGCAACATCGAAATTCAAGATTTGCAAACGGCAGTTAAGGAATATGTACATCTGAAAGAAAAAAACATCCCACTTTTAATGCGTTACGCCAAATCATTCTCTGTCGAAAAAATCATCCGGCAATATTTGGAGGTGCTTTTATAGTGATTCGCACATCAAGACAATTAAAAGCTTTGGTTCGTAACATGTCAAAAGGCGAGAGTACAAAAGCGCAGCTTATAATCCGAAATTATGTTATGGAGCGGTTCCTTGAACGTTTGTCGCTTTCAAGCTACCGTAATAATCTCATTCTGAAAGGAGGTGCTTTGGTGGCGGCAATGGTTGGACTTAATAACCGTTCGACAATGGATGTTGACGCTACGATCAAGAATATGCCGCTGTCCGAAAAAAACGCGAGGAAAGTAGTTGAGGACATTACAGGCATAAAGATAGATGATGGTATGACTTTCGAGATAAAAAGCGTGGCGCCCATAATGGATGAAGCCGATTATCCTGGGATTCGGGTTACTTTAGAGACAACGCTTGAAACGATGCATGCACCCTTAAAAATCGACTTTTCTACGGGCGATGTGATAACTCCGCACGAAGTGTCGTATTCATTCAAGCTGCTATTTGAAGATCGCATGATATCAATGCTGGCTTTATGTCGTAGCAACGATAGGCGCATATACCGAGGAGTAGATATATGGTTGATATAAACAATAAATATTCAATCTGAAGCTTCCGATTGAGTATCAGAAATTCATCTTGGCGTTAACCTACAAAATGAGTCAAGAAAGGCATTATCCCGGAACCCATTCGATTGCGCTTATTGTCAATGGTGCAGAGCGAGGTAAACTGGATTTTGAATTGGGAGAGTGACGGGTTTAGCGCCGATGGAGTGAATAGTGCGCAATTTTTTGGATCACGGCCTTTTCGTCTATCGGCTTTGCCAAATGGTCGTTCATGCCACTCTCAAGGCAGCGATCGATATCCTCCTTGAATGCGTTGGCGGTCATGGCGACGATCGGAATGGTCTTCGCCTTGGGCAAATCCATCTCCCGAATGGCCTTCGTCGCCTGGTAGCCGTCCATCTCCGGCATCTGGATATCCATGATGATGAGGTCATATTTATCTGGATTTTCCTTAAACTTTGACAAGGCGATCAACCCGTTTTCGGCGATATCAATCGAAATCTGCGTCTGTTCCAAAAGCGCGATGAAGATTTCCTGATTTATCTCAACATCCTCCGCTAAAATGATATGCACGCCGGATAGATCCGGAGTTTCCTGCATCGTGTCGGTTTTTATATCGAGAGATTTAAGCGCTGCGCCGACCACGTTGTTGATCGCGTCCAAAATAGACGAAGGGAACAGAGGCTTGGTAATATAACGGTTTATATTGTTTTCATATGCGAGTCTCTCAACCTTGTGCCATTCGATATGTGTTGTAATTATAATAACAGAATTTTTATCAATCCTGCCGCTGATTTGATCAATAAAACTGACTCCGTTTGTGCCCGGCAT
>Ga0123353_10000954_pt1 | contig 35352 bp, 30 predicted proteins | sample TergutLab28metaG_3_FD_92763 | JGI IMG/M metagenome (GOLD analysis project Ga0123353, IMG submission 92763) | Labiotermes labralis P3 segment gut microbial communities from Petit-Saut dam, French Guiana - Lab288 P3 | ecosystem: Host-associated > Arthropoda: Insects > Digestive system > Gut ... | reverse complement strand
TTAGCCAAAAAAGAGAATCGTCAGGCCAATTGCCCTCTTATTGTAGCTTAGGCAACAAGACGATGCAACTCGCGGCTGGCTGCCGTGTGTTGCACCGCACAAATATTATAGCAAAAAAGAAAAGCCCCGTACCTAGTTCGCCGGAGGATGATCTCCGGGACTGGTGCAGGGTATGGGTTGAGTTGAGTGAAGGGGCTATATCGCGGGAGGAATACGATGAGTGGCGATACTCCTATCCCGGGGTGAAAGCAAAACAGGAAAAGCAGGCGAGGGATGAGCGGCGCAGGAAGGACAAGGAAGGGAAGTAGCTGTTGTGCATATTGTGCAGTTCTAGCGGTGCTAACGCATTTAGCAGTTTTATTAATTCCAACTGTATTCATCGGTGAAGCGTCTAATTAGCCCTTTGCGGTACTCCCATATGACATCGTGGAATGTTGTTTCATACATACCATCACGATAAACCATATTTGCATATTCTCTTCTGATATGTTCAATACTAGCACATTTTGCGCCCTCATTTTCTACAAATAGCTCAAAGCATTTTCCTAAATATTGTACTAAAGGGTCTTCTAAATAATTAGGCAATAGATTGTTGGCTCGGTCCTCTGCTGTTAAAAAGTTCCTCAATTCTTTCCAACGTTCTTCTTTGGCATATGCATTTGTTCTAGAAATTCTACTGTCGCCCTCTCCGTTTCCATTCGGCTCATAGCGCCATTTTGGTAAAACGTCATTTATGTACCCATTGAGAGTGCCATAAGGCTTGTCACCTTCCGCCCAGCCATCAGAGCGTAATAGGTTGCTGTATTTATGGCCAAACTTGTCCTTTTTTAGCATGAGTCCATCCTTATTGCGTTTACCCCAAAGCCCATAGGAATAACACACCTCCATGACCAATCGTATACGTGTAAAGTGGCCAATTTTATTGTCCTGTTTTTTGCTTACATCACCAAACATTTTCGGAAATTCGGCTTCAAATGTAAGCAAATACTCTTCAGGCGACAATTCCAAGACATGAATCATGCGAATATCAGCATAACACTCCTTATAAAACTCATGATAGTAGCTTAGTGTATACTCCAAACTAGTTCTGCATTTCGCTATCATTACATTCATTTTGCTGAAAGACAAGAGCGGCAACAATCGCTGATACCACCGTCCATATTTTTTCAATAATGATTTCGGATTATTAAGAAGAGGCTCGAGTGCACACATAATATTTCCAAAAAAATAGTCCAACACGAACCATGTTCCCTCCTCAGTGATCTCTTCATAATCATTCAACGCACTCATTACGTCTTCATTTAGTAGTTTGCGGCCTTTCTTTAGTCCTAATTCTTGAAATATCAACGCACCAAGACCGTCTAGCAATGCTACAAAACGGTCTTTTCTCAGGCGTTTCCCAAAGTGATGCGCAGCTTCATGTGCTAAAGTAGCAAACATTGTCATAGGGTACGCCAGTTTTGCAATTGGCACATCCAAGATCAGCAAGCAACTAGATTTATATGGACTCAATGATAAATATTCCAATATTGAAATTGTTGATCGAAGATGTGGTATTAACAAGTGCGACACCTTGCAATTTTCAGCATCTGCATTATCTTTATTATACAAATCAGCAAAAAGTTGGAAGAGTGCAGTATAATACTCGACAACATCTACACATACATTATCAATCGGTGGATCCACGAGTACGCTGCTATCAACAAGCGCATCCGACCGCGCTGCGTGCTCAGCAAGTCGCGCAATATAAACCTGCAAAATATCAATGATTTGCTTATGGTACTGTAGTAACAGCTTTTCGGTACGGTGTTTTGCATTGTCTTTCAACACATACTCCAGCCATTCACACAAAATGGCTAAGGCCTCATAGTGCAAAAAACATACTCCATCGCCGACGCAGCTTCGAGATAGCGCGAGTAATTGATCTATCTGTCCAACAAACAAGTCGAACCAATCCTGGGCCTGCAACAAAATATTTTTCTGCAGAATGGTCGCACTCTCATGCAGTTTTTTACAAATTTTCTCAATATTCAAATCAGTTGTAGATAGTCCATATTTTTCATCGACTGCCTTGATCGTCTTCTCCCACTCCGTATCCCCTGTGCTCTTGTTAGGGTTAATTGATAAATTAACCCCAATCTGCGTCTGTATCTGAAATGCAGCAGACGCAAATTCGTTTCTTGCTCGAGCAAGTTGTAAAATGTATATAAGGACAAACAAGACAGCCTCAAATGTTTCGCCAGCAGAATAAATGAAAAATTCGTCCCCAAGTGTGAAATACTTATGCTTTTGCTCATCTTCATCCTGTTCTTCTGTTGTTTTTCCGTCATCTGATTTAGGCGGCGGCATACCGACTATTGCTTCTAGCATCTCTGTTTTTGCCTGTTGCTTGCATTTCAGTAAGATTTCATCATCCCCTAGTCCAGCAACCCTTTTCTCATTTTCTTTATATATAAATCCATCACGCAATCTGCTGTTTACTTTCGCTAAACACATAAACGGACTTTCTTTATCAACCAGCCCTTGTATATTAGCAATAGACATGCCAATCGCCCCTATATTCATAAATCCCAAACTAGCCGGGTCATATGGTCTTTTCTCGTTCTGTCTGCGCGCATCAAGTAAGCTATCCAACTGCAACTTCTTTGCCAAGTGTTCGAAACAAAATTCGCTCGTGTTGGGGTCTTTTGTAATATCGCCATCTTCTGGCACTACTCTTTCAAACGGCAACGCACAAACAGTACGAATGAATCCAGTAAATCCTTTGTTTTCGCACAGTTGCTGCATAACATGCAACGTCGAATCAATGTGTCTCGCCCTCCAAACAATCATAAACTCACTAATATGCAAAGTTTTATAAACGAGTGCTATCGTATCCATACGGTCCGTTGCTTCTCCGTCCACTGCGCTACTTGAGCTAGTTATTATATTCTTTATTTCGTCTCGCAAAAACTTCATATATTCATCAATCGCATCGCCATTCACACAAAAGTCGGGCTGAACATTTTCATCCTCTGATGGTGTTGCACTTTCCTGAGAATTCCGGATCTCTCGAGGTGGGCGCATACCATAAACGCTAGTTGCAAAGAAAAACGGATAGTCTCTCGCTTCCCAAAACTCTCTTGTTTTCGCTTGCTCCTCTTCATCGTCATTTTTAGTGATAAAGAGTGGATAGCTGTTATGCACATAACGAATTTGACTCTCCAATTGCACTTTTTCGCGCTGCGTATAGTGCAACAAGAAGTTATCGGCATTCTCTGCTCCAGACAAAGTCAAGCGGCTGCAATTTATCCTTGCTTCTTCACCTTCTGGAAAATGGGAAACCACCTCATTTAATTGATAGGTAATCAAGCCATCATATTTCCCTAACGCGGTATATGTTTCGAGATTACTCCTTTCCACTAGATGATAACCGCTAGAGTCCGTTTCCCCTAACCTTATACCCGGCTTTTTTGTCTGCAATAAATAATTCAGACCGCTCTTGTAATCGGCCTTCATCAAGACAATTGCGCGGGAATCGCGCCTATACTGCTTCGGCGACATAAACGTTTCCCCCATTCGTTTTATAGTCTTCAACAATGGTATTTATTGTATCACTAAACCAATCCTCAAATAGAACTGTATTCAAATCGTTACGCTTTTCGAGGTCATCATTAATCGTAGTGCAGATAACGGTAAAAATCAAGAAACCATCTTCATACCAAACAATCTTTTTCAAAAAGCCGTCCAAAAATGACCATCCAAGTTCATTTTGATATTCAAGAAGGTTAGAGACAAAAGAAAGAGAAAGCGCCGTTATAAATTCGTCCGCCCGACCCTTACCGGCATAGTAGCTTCGACAAACATGAAAACAATCTGCTGCAGTGGTTAGAAGTTTTGGATTGTCCAACAGTCCCCCTTTTTTGCACCACTGTTTTTTGTATGTACACAAGCCAATGAAAGCTCTAAATATCTCCTTGCAATAACCAACGGATTGTCGCGGTCTATGAAGGCTATCAAGATGCTTATTGAGAACAATCAGCTGCGGGATAATATATCTGTCATATTTTGTTTTTCGATGTGTTATGCAAAACCACAACAAAGGTAGTGTCCTATGTTTAACTCTTATTTGAACATTCCTCACACTGCTCATAGGAGAATCAATCATTGTTGCTACTAATAAACATATACACGCCATCACCCATCCATTGCTCAACGAAAACCAAGCCCAAATGCCAATGAGCACTGAACAAATCACAGCTGTGATTTCAGGGCAACCAAGAACAGGCGACAAGCCCTCCTCAGTCTCTTGTGTTTTTGACATAACCGCTTTCCAACCATTTATAAATAAGCCCAAGAATGAAGGAACAAGTCTCGCTACTAATTCTATGGCTTTCGGATCGTTGATCCAAGGCGGCTCATAAATGAGATACTCACAAGAAAGACATGACAATATCAACAAAAAACAAAATAAAGCATATAGGCAAAAAAGAGCCATATGCCAATACAACATTTTATTAATCTGCATTCGGATTTCGTTCAAATCTCCACCCCCACTCACATTATGAGCCTTCCTTTATCCATCCGTATGCATTTTCACTTATCCACCCATTTACACAGTCTTTGATGTCATCAAAAGAAGTTTTGTATCCATCTTTTAGTTCGTCCCTATATGATATGACCGCGCCCTTCCAATAGCGTTTGCTTCCATACATAAGACCAGAATGAAGTGGTTCAACCGGCGCTGAGCGGACAATACGCTCTCTCTTCTCTTTTCTTTGCTTCAAGAGACCGTCGTTCCATTTTTCATAGCCTTTGCCTATCACTTCCTGCACAGCTGGTTTTAAGTTTAATCTCATAGTCTTCACAATATAAACCTCCTTTCTAAAATATTTCGCCGGATTGAGATAAAACCATGGTGCTAATTTTTATAAAGATTCCTGTAAAAGGGCCTTTACTCTTCCCAAAAATATCCGATTTCCCTCATCCTTATCCCCTACATCCATAATATTCGCTAAAAACGACCTTTGCGCTTTGGAAAGATTTAGCAGGCAAATTCTCAACCTATACTCATTTTTTGTTCTTCCATTTGGACGAGCAAGAATAACGTCTCGGCTTTTTAGGAACACACACTTCACCCATGCCGCCAAGTCGCCTTGGGTGACAGCGATACCTTCCTCTGCAATAAGGCTTTTTGTTTTTTGGCTTCTTTCCAATGGCTTAGGAAAACTAACGCAGTCAATCAACTCCGACAGAAGCGGATATAATTCCTTTCCGTTGGTGAATGATTTTTCAGTAACACCCTGAATGATCGCCATAATTCTTCTCCTTAAATAAAATAGTGCGTACCATCTTGCATCCCCTGATATTACGACGCTTTCTTATATTTTATCACATCAGTCTTTTTATGTCAAGCTGAAAATAAAAAATATTTTTGTCATACCAAATCATCTCTGCTTTCAGCACAATTGTTCCCCAGCGGAAAACTCGCAGCTTTCAAATAAAGCAATTGTTGCCGCCTTTCCTGATATTCCTGATCTTTCACTCAACCATCAAGAATTCCTAAATCCAACAGCTGCCTTTTCCAGTATATTATATTCAAACGCATGCCCAACTGACATCACATCCAGACTATTTAGGCTGCAATTGAGTTTATAGACTACACGCCAAGGAACTCAATTGTGGATTTGGGCATCACTTGGCAAGGCTTTACTCTACTCCATAATCTGGATGCGCTTCTAACAAAGCGTGCCACAGCGAACTCGACGATACCTGGACCCCCAACCTGGACCCCGAGACCCTGGAGCGCCTGACCAGGCACATGTGCCGCAAGCCGGAGCCAGTGGAAGTATTCGACTACATATATGGTGTACTGCATGACCCGGTTTATCGCGAACGGTTCAACGAGTTCTTGAAGTGGGATTACTCGAGGGTACCAGTCGTCAACACGCCGGACGACGGCGAGGGGTTCCATGTCAGCGAGGAGATGTTCGAGGTTTATGTGAAAGCGGGCGAGCGACTGCGCAACCTGCCCCTGCGCGGGCGGGCGACGAGGCTCCGCTGACCATCGAGCCGGAACTACCTCATCGGCGGGTATCAGGTGCTGGATAAATGGTTCAAGTCCCACAAGGGCGAAGATGTTGACGGCGAGAAGTAGACCATATCGCGAGGGTTGTGGGGCGCTGGAAAGGACGGTGGCTGTGCAAGCGGAATTGAGGGAGCGAAACTGCGGATCCAACAACCTTTTTCAATCTTTTTTCTCTCTGATATCCCTGTCTTGCACATCATTTTTGATTACCAAGTGTACCAGCCGCCTCGCTCTGCTGTTTGCAGCTACCCTTGTCACTATTAGCATAATCGCAAGATAGACGATAGGTAGCCCAAGCGTCATGATTGCTCTGCAGAAGTTTCCCTGAATGAATGCTAAGACAATGACTGCGCTTACATTCAAGATAAGTAGAGAAATTGTGGTCATGCAAATGTCGCGCGTCAATAGCTGCATTCGTTGCGCATCCAATACATTGCCATGCCCTGCCTCTTTGCACTTACGTAATAACTTATTCCATTCCGCTGTTTGCTTGTTTGCGGACGCATCAGATAAATGTGTATATATTTCTTTTGCCTTGCTAATATCATATCCATCTGAATTACTTTTGCCATCCCCTATATCTGTAAAAACAGAGTTGCTTGGCAATTTCCAGTAAACCAGTCTTATTTTTGCCTGATCAGACCACATCTCATTTAGGACAACCACCAAAATACTAATAGCCCCAACCAGAATATCAGTCATAGCCATTTGAAAGAGCGAATCTATTGATAACGCTCTGCCGTTCTCTAGGTATGCTTGGAGCCCTATTGAGGCAACGGCGATTAGAAGATACGCCAAGATATATTGGCGCATCTCTTTGTCTTTATAGCTCTTAATTTCATTAAAACTAGGCATACACATCTCCTGGCAGTAAGATAAGGGATACTCGTTCAAAGGATTTTTGGATTGCCTTGTAAAGCCCCAGCTTTCTATTGCTGAATAATTCTCTCTCGGACATGGACGTTTGAAAGCCAAAGGTACCGACGTCATTTAAAGTTGCAGACCGCCTCAATATTCCATTTGCATCAGGACCTAACTCTTGTTTGGCAAAAAACAGTTCAACACATCTATTGTTGCACGTCATGATGTGTAGTAGCTTTTTATGCAGCGCTCTTTCCCATACGCAGGTATTAGCTACAACAAACTTGCTTGACCATACTGCTTTCCAGGCTCCTAGCGTCATTACATCGCCAATATGGGCAGTTATGAATACACCATTTATCACATCGTTTGAGTGGCAATGAAAAAATTTGTTTTCTAAGATAGGTTGCCATGGCGATGCTTTGGAACCAGTTACAGTTTCGATGAACTCTCTTCGAGCTTTCAACTGCTCTCTATTGACGGCGATATCAGAACCAGCACCCAGAATCCATTCCACCCAGTTTCACCCCTTGCGGTCTACTGTAAGCGGTGCTCCCACCACCTCCCTGTGCCCCTCCCTGTGGAAGGTTCACCTCTCCGTTTTTTGTATTTAATGCAGGCGTGTATTTCTCTTCGCGCATATAGCGAATCAAATCATCTGAGCCGCCGCTATTCGCTCCTGAGCCGGTATTATCAGAAACTAAATAGGTCTTTATGTATGGGTCGCTTGTTTTTCCTATTTCCTCAAATATTTCTTGCGCACTTTCTAGCTTTCCGTGGTGTGGCAATTGAATAATATCATAGATACCCAGCCTATGTAAAAAGGCAGGCGTGGCATCCCCGCACAGTAAAATCGTTTCGGCGCTATCCAATTTGCACTTTAGCTGAACACTTGCTGCGTTCATGACCGTCTCGCCCTCAATATCGGTAACACTATCATCCTCTATTGCTTGCGCGACAACTTCAACAAATTCATTCTCCGTCGGCCCAACAATCCAGCACGACGCCACTGACGTGTTTGTTGTGGTATCTACTATTGAAAAACTATAGCCTTGGGCCGTTTCCACGATCTCGGCAATTTTGTCAAAGGTTTCAAGAATACGTTGTTTAGTGGCCTCGCTCGTTCTTCGATCATCATCAAGCAACGCCAGAACTTTGTCAGCATGCTTTAAATACAAAGAAGAATATACCGTGACCTGGTAGTTTCTGGTGCTGTGCTTGCGGTAAAGGTAGTCAAGCAAATCAACTACCCCGTTGGTATGGTCACTGTCGTTGTGTGAAACCACAATATGCACTTGTGAGATATCTGCACGAGTTTCCAAGAAAGACTCTATCTCTTGCGTGTGCCTCGTGTGTCCACAATCATAGACTACCAAGGTGAAGGTGTCATAGAGTAGGATGCAATCTCCGTAACGGGTTTTCACATCATTGCCATAGTGGCTGAGCGCTCTAAGCTTCATCTGCTGTAAATTTTCCTCCTTTAGAACTATTAGCACTCTTGCTTGTAGAGTGCTAATAGTATAGCACAGGCGAACATTTATGTCAATAGTCAAAATGCACAAAATATGGGGTATTTTTTTGTTTCCTGTCTGCTGCTAGCACAATATGCAGGGTTATGATTGTGCTACTGAGTTCTCGTTGCAGAATCAAGGGTTGACACAACATCAAAAATAGGTTATAATGCCCTCAGCATAAAACAAAGGAGGTTATCCCATGCCCACCTACGGAAGCCGCATGAAAGAGCTTCGTGCCCAGACAGGTAAGTCGCAAGAGGTTTTCGGTAAGCTATTTGAATGTAAGCAATCGGCGCTAAATCGATATGAAAACGATCAGACGGAGCCTCCCTTTCGGATTCTGCTCTGGTACGCCGACTACTTCGATGTGTCTCTTGACTATCTGCTTTGTCGCACAAACAACCCGCAGGGGAGGTTATACAAGTACGAACCTGCCGCATTGAAGCATCGTATGGCGAACAAGCGAGAATGGGGGGAGTTCATCGAGGCCTGCTTTGAGGAAGGTTCCCCCATGAATGCCAAGCTCAAGGAGATGCTCATCAAAATGACAGGCGGTGATGAGGCATGACAGGAGTGATCTACGCCCGCTACAGCTCCGACAGCCAGCGGGAAGAAAGCATTGAGGGCCAACTGCGGGAGTGCAAGGAGTTCGCCGAGAAGAACGGCATTATCATTCTGAACACCTATATCGACCGCGCGCTTTCGGCCAAGACGGACAACCGGCCCGAATTCCAGCGCATGATCAAGGACAGCGCGAAGGGACTTTTCGATGTCGTGATCGTTTGGAAGCTGGATAGATTCGCGAGGAACCGCTACGATTCCGCGCACTACAGGGCCATCCTGCGCAAGAACGGCGTGAAGGTGATCTCCGCGCGGGAGACCATTGCCGAGGATTCCACGGGCATTTTGCTGGAATCCTTGCTTGAGGGATATGCCGAGTTTTACTCTGCCGAGCTTTCGGAGAAAGTGATCCGCGGCATGACGGAAAATGCACTGAAGTGCAAGTACAACGGCGGCGGGGTGCCCGTGGGCTACACGATTGACAGTGAGCAATACTACCAAGTTGACCCGCTGACCGCGCCAACCGTGCTGGAAGCCTTTAAGCGCTACGACAAGGGCGCGACCATTGCCGACCTCGTGCGCTGGCTGAACTCAAAGGACATCCGCTCCTATCGCGACTGTCCTATGCGCATCGACTGCGTGAAGCGGATGCTGCACAACCGCAGGTACATCGGGGAATACAGCTACCGAGACGTGGTGCAGCCGGGCGGGATTCCGGCGATTGTGCCGCAGGATTTGTTTGACCGGGTGCAGGCGCGGTTGGAGAAAAACAAGAAGGCCCCAGCACGTTTTAAAGCAAAAGAGGAGCTGTACCTGCTCTCGCTAAAGCTGCATTGCGGGCTGTGCGGCGCGTTCATGATCGGCGAAAGCGGCACCAGCCACACGGGCAGAATCCATCAATATTACAAATGCTCGACCGCGAAGCACAAAAAATCCTGCCCCAAAAAGACCGTGCAGAAAGCTTGGATTGAGGATTTAGTAGTAACCGAGACGATGAAAATGCTGACGGATGACGCTGTTGTGGAATACATCGCCGACCTGGTGATGGAATTGCAGGAGCGCGAAAACATCGACTTGCCGCGCTACAAAGCGCAACTTGCCGAAACAGAAACAAGCATTGACAATATGCTCAACGCGATTCAGCAGGGCATATTCAATAGCTCGACCAAGCAGCGCCTGGACAAGCTGGAAGCCGAGAAGAGCGAGCTGGAAGTGAAAATCTTGCAGGAGGAAATGCAGCGCCCGCTGCTGACACGCGAACAGGTGGTGTTCTGGATTTGCCGCTATCGGCAGTTGGACGTGACCAAGCCGGAACAGCGCCAGCGGTTGATTGACGGCTTCGTGAATTCGATTTACCTCTATGACGACAAAATTATTTTGACTTTTAACTATAAAGAGGGTTGCAAAACCATATCGCTGCATGATATAATAGGAGCCGTCTATAGTTCGGATACGTGTGCGCCAGGCGCACCATCATAAACTCCTTGAAACACAAGGGAACCATGCAAGAACGATATTATTGCAAAAAACACAGCGGCGAAGCACTTGCTTCGCCGCTGTGTTTTTTAGGTGATATCGTAGATGCCCGGGGCCTTACCCCTGGTTCTTCGTCGGGATCTTCCCCTCTAACCGGTCATAGATGCTCCTGGTCTCCGACATTTGCAGCAGCTCCTCGCGCTTCACGGGGCGCTGCTCCAGGAACGACAGGAAGCCCGTCAGCGCGCATTCCACCGCGCTCATGGCGTCCTCCAGGGTATATTCGAAATCCTTGCCCTCCAGCAGGCACTGCGCGAAGTGGTCGTCCGTGTTGCGGCCCGAGATGAAGTAATACATGGGGTGCTCCCCGTGCTCCACCTCGGGCGTGTCCCAGTCGTAGGCCATATCGCCGGCCTCGTCCGCCTCCGAGTAGATGCGCAGCGGCGGTTCCCCGTCGTGGCTCTCGATGATCGTGCCCTTGGTCCCGTAGATCTCCATGCTGTTGTTGGCGGAGGACAGCCGGGTGGAGCTGACCGTGACCTCGGCCATGGTCCCACTTTTGAAGGTCACAATGCTGATGGCGTTGTCGTCGCCCTTCATCGGCAGCGTGGCGACCTGCTTGCTCATGAGCATCATCACCGAATCCACCCGCTCGCCGAGGATGTACTCCAGCACCCCGAACTTGTGCACCGACATGTCCAGCCACGCGCCGCCGCACCTGTGGATATCGCCCTTCCAGCAGTCCGGCTGCTCGTTGGCCTCGATCTCGTTGCAGCCCTCGTAGGTGCGCACGAGGCAGACGTCCCCCACCAGGCCGTTCGCGACCGCGTCGCGCATGGCGTTGTGGACCGGGAGGAAGCGGTGGTTCTCCGCGATCATCAGCCGCACATTGTTGCGCTGCGCGTCCGCGATCATCCTGCGGCAGCCCTCGATGGTCATGGCCATGGGCTTTTCGCACAGCACGTGCTTGCCCGCGTCCAGGCATTTCCCCACGACCTCCTCGTGCACATCGTGCGGCACCGAGACCAGCACCGCGTCGATGTCCGAGGCGAGCAGCTCCTCCAGGGTGCGGTAGGCCGTCATCCCGCCGGTGCTAAAGCCTTCCGCAGCCTCACACGCTCTCCCATAATCCAGATCGTACACGGCGGTGTACTCCACATAGGGCGAATTCTCCGCGCCGTCCGTATGGAAATAGAAGGGGAACCCGCAGCCGATGATGCCCATTTTGATGCGTTTCATGCATAGACCTCCAGCTCTAATTTATTGATTGCTTCTCCTCCCGGCGCGCGTCCACCTCCCGCTTGATCTCCTCGTAGCGTTCGCCGCGCAGCCAGTACTTTTTCTTGTAAACAAAATAGCCGGCGACGCACAGGGGGATGGGCGCCAGGAACATGAACACGCGCAGGATGTCCAGCGCGCCCGTGGAGATGGCGGCCCCCGCCGCGTCCGCGAATTGATATTCAAATTCGCCGATGGCCTCGTTGAAGCGCTGCGTGATGGCTGGCAGATGCCCGGCCCTGAGCCCGGCGCCGATGAGCAGCACCGCCGCCGCGGAGGCGAGCTTGGTCAGCAGGGTCTGCACCGAGAACAGCACGCTGTCGCTGCGGCGGCCGTTTTTCCATTCGCCGTAGTCGGCGATGTCGGCCACCATCACCGCGGAGCCGATCTGCGCCAGGACCGCGCCTGTCGTGATGGTGATCGCCGCCAGCCCCACCAGCGCCACGTTGACCCACTTGGCGCTCTCCGGCCCCAGGGAGCCGTATTGCCCGCGCAGCGCGAAGAAGATGAGGAACGTGGCCGCCATGCCGAACGCCGCGATGAAGAAGCTCGCGCCGTACACCTTCTCCCGGGGAATTTTTTTCACGAGGCGCTGGTAGAACATCATGGCGGCCGCCATCCCCAGGCCGCTGAGGACGGAGAACACCGTATACCCCAGCCCCTGGCTCAGCAGCCCCAGGCCGCCCATGTCGCCGTAATAGATGAACAGGTAGATCTGCTGGAACGTCGCGGTGGTGACCCCCGTGAGCATCAGCAGGTACGAAACCGCGTGCGCCGCCAACTGGTCGTTCTGCCGGAAGATGCCGAACACCTCCCGGGCGGAAATTTTGTTCTCGGGCAGCTCGTAGCGCTCCCTGGTGAACAGCGCCGTGACCGAGATGAACAGGAGGACCATGGCCGCCGCGGCGAGCGCCAGCGCGAAATGCGCCCAGGTGATCCCACTGCTGGCCGCCATCCTTGGGATGACCAGGGAGGTGCCCAGGGAGATGACGAGGAAGCCGCCGCAGCTGCCCACCAGGCGGCTGACGGAGGTCACCCTGTTGCGGTCCTCGGTGGAGTTGGCGATCGTTGGGATCATCGCCCACACGGGCACGTCCAGCCATGTGAACGTGAGGCCCCACAGCAGGAACATCGCGATGTAATAGGCGTGCAGCAGCACCGGTGAAGGTGTGCCTATGGGCAGGAACATCAACACCAGCGCGGCGCCGTTGCAGGCCGCGCCGATCATCATCCACGGCCGGTAGCGCCCCCATTTGCCCTTGCGGCTGTTGTTGATGATGGACGCCAGCAGCGGGTTGGTCAGGGCGTCAAGCGCCCGGATGAGCACGATCGCGGCGGTGACCACCACCACGTTCAGGCCCATATAGATGGTCAGAAACGACAGGTAAAAGATGTCGACGCACGCCAGCGTCGCCTGCCGCCCCAGCGAGCTTGCGGAGTAGGTGATGGTCAGGGCAGTGATCCCCTTTTGCTGTCCCGCCTGTTGCATGCAGCCGCCCCCTTTGATGATCTTCTATCTGCAATTATATCTGATCCGCGCCGCGAAATCAAGCTGAAATTTCAATCGGCTCGACTTTTGCGAAAATGATTGCGAAGGGCCGGAATCTGTGCTACAATATCGGCAGAATCAAAAAGGAGGGTTTCGCTGTGGCAACGATTCAGGCGTTTTTTTCTACGGCGTTGGCGCTGGTGCAGCTGGCGCTCATGGTGGCGGGTGTTGCCCCTCTGGGCGATGAGCCCATCGACTACGGCGGCAGCTATCACTACGACACGAAAAACGTCACAAGCTGGCTGACCCTGGCGCAGGACGGCGCGAGCGGCTACCGCATCGTCGTCCCCGCGTCGCCGGGGGCCACGGAGACGGAGGGCGCGAACCAGCTGCGGGACTATTTCAGGCGGATCACCGGCGCGGCGCTGCCCATCGTCCCGGACAGCGAGGCGGCGCAGGAGCAGGAGATCTGCGTCGGCGCCACCAACCGGGGCGGGCCGGATACGGCGGGCCTGACCCCCGAGGGCTTCATCAAAAAAGTGGAGGGCGAAAGGGTCTTCCTCGCGGGCAACGGCCCCCGGGGCACGCTCTACGCCGTGTTCAGCTTCCTGGAGGAGCAGCTGGGCGTGCGGTGGTTCACGCCGGAGCTGACCGTCGTGCCGGAGAGCGCCCTGCTGCGCGTCGACGCCAAGCTCAGCGACACGCAGCAGCCCGTGTTCGAGCGCCGGGACACCTGGGTGTGCGTGGTGGAGAACCCGGACTGGAAGGCCCACAACAAGATCAACACCTACAACGGCGAGAAATACGGCGGCGGCATCGGCTTCATGAACGGCGGCCACTCCATGGAGTACCTGCTGCCGCGGGACCTGTACGACACCCGCCCGGAGCTGTTCGCCTGGCGCATTGACGAGAATGCCAATGTGCAGGACCACCCCTGCCTGACCAATCCGGACGTCCTGGGCATCATCACCGGGGAGGCCGGCAAAATCCTCAAGGCCAACAAAACCGGCACGCTCATGTCCCTCACCCAGCCGGACAACCAAAAATACTGCCAGTGCGAACGCTGCCGGGCCGAGGCCGCGCGGCTGGGCGGGCAGTCCGGGCTGATGGTCTGGTTCGTCAACCAGGTGGCGCGGGCCTTCAAGGACGAATACCCGGACGCGGTCTTCCACACCTTCGCCTACCAGTACACCCGCAGGCCCCCCGCGTTCGTGGTGCCGGGCCCGGACGGCAACGTGGCCGAGGGCAATGTCGCCGTGGAGCTGTGCTCCATCGAGTGCTGCTTCGCCCACCCCCTGGAGGAGTGCGGCCACGAGCGCGGCGAATCCCTGGCCGATTATGTCGGCGACAAGCCCTCCACCTTTGCCGGCGACCTCAAGGGCTGGCCGGCGCACTGCCAGCGGCTGTACATCTACAACTACGCGCTCAACGCCCAGCAATACATGCGGCCCTTCCCGGATCTCCAGGTGCTGTCGCCCAACATCAAATTCTTCGCGGGCAACAGCGTGCGCAGCGTATTCGTGCAGGGGAACACCCTGGGCGGCAGCAAAACCGCCGAGTTCGACCAGCTGCGGTGCTACGTCATGTCCAAGCTGCTGTGGGACCCGGACGCGGACGTGGAGTACCACATGATGGACTTCATGAAGGCCTACTACGGCGAGGGCGCCGCGCCCTATATCAAGGAGTACCTGGACGCCCTCGTGCGCAAAACGGTGAAGACCTCCCACCTGTTCATCTTCAACTGGCACTACGAGAACACCTTCCTGCGCCTCTGGGACACCCTGCCCATGGACCGCCTCTGGGACAGTGCGGAGCAGGCCGCCGCAACCCAGTGGCAGCTGGACAACATCCGCCGCTCGCGGCTGTCGCTGCGGGTGTACAAGGCCGACATGCTGGTGGGCGAATTCTTCCCGCTCAACCCCTGCCGCATCGAGGAGAACAAGAAGCTCTACCAGGACATGCTCGACCTGGGGATCACCTATTGGGGCGAGTACAAGCCCATCGTCCCGGTCGGCGGCCTGGACTGGCTCATGCGGCCCGTGGAGTGGGCGGCGCCGGGGAAGCTGCCCTGGAACTAGGGAAGCATCAATCCTAAAAATCGCAGACCGCGAAGAAATTCTGCTTTGGCAGCCCGTCTCTGTCGAACAGCATCGGCCAGTCGTTCTTCAGCCCGCTGTCGCTGTAGTTGATCACGGTGTGGGCGTCGTCCAGGCCCCAGAAGGTGGCGCCGATGACCACGTCCGCGTTCCGGCGCAGCGCCTCGAAGAATTTCTTGTATTTGAATATCTGCCAGAGCTCCAGCCACCTGGGGGGCGCCTCGGCGGTCCTCTGGCGGTCGATCTCGAAGATCTTGATGTCGATCTCCGTGTATTCCAGCTGGATGCCGAGCTTCCTGCAGCGCTGCGCCAGATTGTCTATGACGCAAAAATTCGGGTCGAAGGGCTGCGTGCTGACCGTCCCCATATGCCCCTGGGTGCCGACGCCGTCGATGCGTACGCCCTGCTTCAGCCAGCGCTCCACGCAGTTGAACATGTTGTCGGTCTTCGCGGCGTTGCCCTCCACAAAGGTCTCGTTGACGATCAGGACGTCCCTCTCGTCGGCGTATTTGGCCGCATACTCGAAGGCCTTGGTGACGAACTCCTCGCCGGCGATCCTGAAGTAGTTGGTGTCCTCCTTCAGCTGCCACGTCCTGTCGTAGTGGAAGGGCTCGTTCACGACGTCCCAGACGTCGATCACGTCGCCGTAGCGCTCCATCACGGTCTTGATGTACTGCTCCATGCGGGCAAACAGGGTCGCCTTGTCCACCAGCTGCGTCCTCGTCTCGTCCGTCCAGAGCATCCAGACGTCCTGCACGGGCCAGATCAGGGTGTGCCCGCGCAGCTGGAGGTGGTTTGCGCGCGCAAAATCCGCCAGCATGTCCATCCGCTCATACTCCCACTGGCCCTCCTTGGGGTTCAGGCTGGACTGCTTGAGCTCCCATTCCGGGACGATGGAGTTGAAGTTCTTCTTGATGAACGCGGCCAGGCGCGGGTCGTCCAGCTCCCAGGAGTAGACGGCCGCGCCGATGGGGAAATAGCCCTCGTAGAACTCATAGAGGCCCGTGTAATCCTCTTGCGCCTCCACCAGCCGGCCGGAGTAGTCCAGCGAGGCGCAGCTGCTGCCGGTGAAGAGCAGGAGGAAGGGCAGGATGAGGGACAGCAGCGGGTAGAGTATCTCGGGGATGACGTTGAACATGGATTTCTCCCCCTATTTTTTTATAGTGGTTTTATTGTAACAGCTTTCCCGTGCGCTGTCAATGTTTGCGCTTGCAAACGCCGTGCCGCCGTGCTATAATAATCAAAACAGATGAGGAGGCGCGCCATGAAACGCCAACTGCCGAAGTCGCTCCCCTTCCTCCTGGCCGCCGCGCTGGGCGGCGTGATGGTCTGGTACTACGACGTCTATGTCCACTGGAACGAGAGGATCTTCCCCCTTGCCGTGGCGGCCTCCGTGCTGGTGTTCCTGGCGCTGGCGGTATCGGCCCTCTGGCCCGGCCCGGGCAAGCCCGGCAAAAAGTGCCTGCAAATTTTCGCTTGGGTTCTGGCGTTCATCGCGGTGGAGCAGGGCCTGTCGTACCTGATCAACAATGTCAGGTACAACGCCAGCGGGGGCGCAAGGCCCTCCATGCGGGCGGTGCTGCCGCTGCTGGCGCTGCTGGTCGCCCTGCTGCTGATTAAGCCCCTGTGGGCCCTTCCCCGCAAGCTGAAGCGCGCGCTGGGCGTCGCCGCGGCGGCGCTGGCGGGCGCCGGGGTCATTGCCCTGGGCATCTGGGCCGTGACAGCCAACATCCCGCTGGAGGACTTCATCCCCTCCCCCGAAGCCCCGCCCCCCGCCGCGGTGGAGAAGCGCTCCATCGCGGACTATAAAATTATTTATAACGAAGTGGCAAGCGAAACGGAGATCACCGCCGCGAATATCCTGGCCGGCACCCTCAGCCAGATCACTGGCCTGGATTATACCGCAGTACAGGCCGCTCCCACCTTCTCAAATGAGATCCATGTGGAACAGGGCGGCCTTGAGCTGCTGGGCAGCGACGGCTATATCATCGCTGAGGAGAAGGGCAGCATCCACATCCTGGGGGGAAGCCCACGCGGCGTGCTCTACGGCGTATATAAATTCCTCGAGGAATACTTCGGCTGCCGCTGGTATACCGCCGACCTGGCCGTGATCCCCCAGGGCCCGGCGGAGATCGCCGAGGTTGTTTCCGAACGCTGCGCGCCTCCGCTGGAGTTCCGCGAGATGGACTGGATCAGCCGCGCCGACCCGGTCTTCAGCGTGGCCAACGGCCTCAACGGCAACGTATACCGCAGTTTGCCGGAGGAGCTGGGCGGCATGTTCGGCTACAACGGCGGCATGTGCCACACCATCATCAACAGCTTCATGAGGCCGGATGACTTTTTTGAGCAACACCCCGAGTGGTACGCCTGGCGGGACGACAAGCACGCCCGCGTGCCCAAGCAGCTGTGCCTGACCAACCCCGAGGTCCTCGAAGAGATGATCCGCGAGGTGCGCGCGCAGCTGGAAAACGGCAACGGCCAGCCCATCGTCTCTGTCACGCAGGACGACAACCAGGACTACTGCCAGTGCGCCGAGTGCAAGCGGGTGGACGCAGAGGAGGGCTCGCACGCGGGGACAATGATCCGCTTCGTCAATGCGATTGCGAATGACATCAAAGACGACTACCCGGACGCCCTCATCGATACATTTGCATACCAGTACACCCGCACCCCGCCCAAGCTGGTGAAGCCCCTGCCCAACGTCATCGTGCGGCTGTGCTCCATCGAATGCTGCTTCGCCCACCCCCTGGACGACCCCGGTTGCCCCGACAACGCGCGGTTCGCGGGCGACATCCAGACCTGGAGCGAGATCTGCGAGCGGCTCTACATCTGGGACTACACGACCAACTACCGCTGCTACCTCTGCCCCTACCCGAATTTCCAGGTCCTGCAGCCGAACATGCGGTTCTTCGTGGAGCACAACGTCAGGGGCGTCTATGAGGAGGGGAACTACCAGTCCGCCGAGTGCGACTGCGAGTTCTCCGCGCTGCGCGGCTACCTGCTCTCGCGCCTGCTGTGGGACCCCGATATCGATTTTGATGCGGAGATGGACGGCTTCCTCAAAGCCTACTACGGCGGCGGCTGGCAGTACATGCGGGAGTTCATTGATCTGATCTCCGGGGCCGCCGGCACGCCGCGCCTGTCCGGCGGCTACCGCAAGCTGGGCATCGGCCCGCTCCCCACCGATAAGGCCCTGCTGAACCTGAGGCCCAACCAGGTCCGCTACGCCGACAAGCTCTGGTCCAAGGCCGTCGAGCTGGCCGGGAGCGAAACCTGCGAACAGAATGTGCTGCGCTCCCAGCTGAGCTGGCGCTTCTGGAAGGGCTGCAACCGGGCGGCGGAATTCAGCCGCTGGCAGCTGCCGGGGAGATGGCTGGCGGCCAACGAGCAGCTCTATAATGACCTTGCGGCCTTCGGCGTCACTCGCTACAGCGAGGGCGCGCTCCTCCTGGCGGAGCCCCGCAACTGGTGGGGCACGCCGGAGAGATGGCGCGCATAGTTACCCCCGCGCCAGCTTCCGGAACAGGTCCTCCATCAGCCGGTCGCGGTCCACGTGCCACACGTACCGCATGGGCGGCAGGTCCGGCCGGGCCTCATACTGATACTCGTAGGTTGGCACGTGGCGGGGGACCACGCGGTCGCGCATCATGCCGCCCAGCAGCCAGCCGATGGCGGTCACGTCCCAGATGACGCGGCTCCAGGGCCTGCCCTTGGCGTAGCGCTCGGCCTCGTCGACGGTGTTGCGCGCCAGGTAGTCGCACAGCGCGTTTTTGCCCATGAGCCAGTATTCCAGCTCCGGCTTGGTGGTGGTGAAGGCCGATACCACGCCCATACAGGGCAGCTGCACCAGCGCCGCCCCGCTGAGGAATACGGCGCGGGCGGCCGCGATGTCCCCCTTCAGGTTGAACTCGTCCTGCCGCTCCCAGTGGGTTGCGTGGCCGCCCAGCCACACCACCGCGATGCGATCGGCGATCTCCGGGGCCAGCAGCAGCGCCGAGGCGATGTTCGTCGCCGCCCCGATGCCAACCACGTACAGCGGGTTCTCGGGGGTGTACTCCCCTGCCAGCCGTGCGATCTCCCGTGCCGCCGGGGAGTCCACGGGCGTGCGCTCGTCCGGCAGCCACCGCCCGCTCCCCCGGAATACGGGCACGTCCTCCCGGCCCATGAGCGACAGGATCTTCAGGATCTCGTGGTAGCTCCTCTCCATGCCGTCGGCGGGGCCGCCGCTCCTGTTGTTGTGGAACGGCGCGGCGCACAGCGCCCGGCAGCGCAGCTTCTCGCCGGAGAGAAGCAGGTAGGCGATGGCAAACTGGTCGTCGATCTCGTTGTAGGCGTCGGTGTCCAGGATCACGTCCACCGGGCCCTGGGGCCAATCAATTCTCACTTGTTTTCCTCCCACGGCTGTAGTATAATCAAATTATAGCACACAAAAGGGAGGTTCGCAATGGCTCTCGAAAAAACCTATGCCAAATTGGCCAGGGGCTGGAACACCTGGGACGTGCAGTCCGTCACGGCGCACGTGCTGCTGCCGGACAGGTTGCGCCTGCACGTCTCGTTCGTGGTGCCGGCCCTCAGCGGCTATACCGAAAGCTGCCTCTGGGCCCAGGTGGAGCGCTTCGGCGAGCACGCGGACGACGGGCGCTACACCTCGGTGGACATCACCTACCTGGGCAACCTCTGGCGCGTGGAGAGCGCGGCCCGGGGCGAGGCCCTCGCCCTGCGCGTCACCCCGCTGGAGCGCAACCCCCGCCACCCGGCCTACATCGCGCTGGAGGTCTCGGAGATCTGGGGCGGCAGGCTCCAGGTGGGCTACGACGGCGACGCCGTCACCGCCAACAAGCACGTCATAAGAACGCTGAACCCCCAGACAGAACTCCCCTGGAACCCCGTGCGGACGGCGCACCTGTCCGTCCGGGGCGATGAGACCGCCTATTTCACCGTGAACCTCGATTGCGCCGCCGAGGACGTCGACCGCATGCTCATCGAGGGCCACGACGGCTGGCTGGCTGGCGTGATCCGCGCCGACGGCAGGCTTGGCGAGGGCCTGGCGGCCATGCGGCGCTCCCTGCTGTGGAACATGGTGTTTGAATCCCGCAGCGGGCGCGTCATCACCCCGGTGAGCCGCAACTGGTGCACCCGGCGCGGCGAGCCCTTCGGCGACTACGTGCTGTTCGACTGGGACACCTTCTTCGCCGCGCTGCAGTTCGCCCTGATCAGCAAGGACCTCGCCTACGCGGCGTTCTTCTCCATGCTGGAGGAGCTCACCCCGGAGGGCATGGTCCCCAATTTCGGCTGTGCCACGGGGGCCAGCCGCGACCGCTCCGAGCCCCAGGTGGGCGCCCTGTGCGCCTGGAAGCTCTACCAGCAGTTCGGCGACAAGGACTTCATCGAGGCGTGCTTCGACCCGCTGCTGGCGTGGAACCGCTGGCGCTTCCGCGAGCGCGACAAAAACGGCGACGGCCTGCTGGAGCTGGGCTCCACGCATTTCGGCGGCGAGGACGCCTTCCCGCCGGAGATGATCAAAAAGCTGGCCATGTTCGACCGGCAGGGGGCGATGTACGAGTCCGGGCTGGACAACTCCACCATGTTCGACCGCGCGGTGTTCAATGAGAAAAAATGCTGCCTCGAGCAGTCCTACGTGGGCCTCAACGCGCTGATGGTGGCCGACTGCGACCTGCTGGCCAAGATGGCGCGGCTGCTGGGCAGGGAACCTGAAGAGCGGGAACTGGCCGAACGCCGCGACCGCCTGGCGGCCCTCATCGACAAAGAGCTCTGGTGCGAGGAACAGTGCATCTACCTCAACAAGGACTGGGGCGGCGTGTTCGACCCCACGCTGTCGCTGACGCACTTCTACCCCATGCTGGGCGGCATCGCCGGCCCCGAGCGCCAGCAAGCCTTGATGCGCCACCTGCTGGACGAGAACGAGTTCTGGGGGGAATACGTCATCCCCAACATCGCCCGCTGCGACCCCTCCTTCGCCGAGCAGGCCTACTGGCGCGGGCGCATCTGGGCGCCGACGAATTTCCTGGTGGGCGAGGGCCTGCTGCGCATGGGCGAGAGCGCCGCCTGGGACGAGCTTGCACGCCGTGGCCTCGCGCTGTTCCTGCGCAGCTGGGAATCCAAGGGCCAGGTGGGCGAAAACTACAACGCCGTCACCGGCGGGGTGGTGGAGATCAAGCGCGGCGGCGACAAGTTCTACCACTGGGGCGCGCTGCTGGTGTACATGGCCGTCCAGCGCGCCGTCAACTTCGATGAATGGCAGGACCAGATCGCATACCGCGAACTGCCCGACTGGCTGGGCAATATCTACAACATCCCTGTGGGGGATAAAAAAATTGACATTACAAAGGCAGCGTAGGTAGAGCGTCTCCATATAAAAACGCTTACCTCTCGTGTAGAGACGCACGGCTGTGCGTCTCCATAAAAAAACAAATTGCGTCTCCATAAAAAAACAAATTGCGTCTCCATAAAAAAACAAATTGCGTCTCAGTATAAAAACAAATTCGGTATTTTAACAGAAGACGCACAGCCGTGCGTCTCTACATGCCGATCCATCATCACCACACAAGGGAGGCCACACCATGATCTACACCGTCCTCTACCCGTTCTCGCGCCTGGTCACGGCGGGCATCGTGTTCTTTGCCAGCCTCTTCTCCGGCGCGGGGCTGGCCGCGGCCCTCGGCAGCGCGCCGCCCAGCCTGGAGCCCCCCGCCTGGCCCCTCTGGGCCCACGAGCACTGGGTGTGGGAGAACGAGGGCACCCAGGAATCCATCACCGGAATGGTGGAGGAATACCGTCGGCTGGGCATCCCGGTGGGGGCGATCCTCATCGACCGCCCCTGGTCGGTGGGCGTCAATGACTTCGTCCCCGACCCGGAGCGCTACGAGGACCTGGAGGAATACGTCGGCATCTGGCACGGCATGGATCTCCGGGTGATGATCTGGGCCACCAGCGTGGTCAACGAGGATTCCTCCAACTTCCAGGAGGCCTACGACAACGGCTATTTCCTCAACAACGGCAAGACGATCAAGTGGTGGGCCGGCACGGGCGCGTTCATCGACTACGACAACCCCGCGGCCGTGGCGTGGTGGCACGGGCAGATGGACAAGGTGCTCGACATGGGCATCGACGGCTGGAAGGTGGACGCCGCCGACATCCACATGCTCAAGCTCCTGCCCCCCTGGAACAGCAGGGGCCTGGTCTTCTGGACCCGGTATAAGCAGCAGTGCTACGGCGATTTCTTCAATTACACCCGCGAAAAGCTGGGCAACGACCGTCTGATCACCGCCCGGCCCGCCGACGACATGCTGGACATCGGCCTGCAGCTCCAGTTCACCGGCAGGGACATCAACTTCGCCGGCTGGGTGGGCGACCAGGACCACAGCTGGGCCGGCCTGCGCATGGCTCTCGACAGCCTCTTCCTGGCCTCGGCGCACAACCACGTCAGCAGCGGCTCGGACATCGGCGGCTTCCGCTCGGGCAAGACCGGCGAGTACGACCCGCCCGTGGACGTCTTCACCCGCTGGGCGCAGATGGCGGCCTTCTGCCCCGTGATGGAGAACGGCGGCGGCGGCGAGCACCGCCCCTGGGTCCTCGACGAGAGCGGCGGCACCACCGCCATCTACAAAAAATTCGCGCTGCTGCACCACGCGCTGATCCCCTACATCTACAGCCAGGCGGCGTACTCCTACGAGCGCAGGCAGCCCACCATGCGCCCGCAGCCCGGCTATTACCAGTACCTGCTGGGCGACGACATCTTCGTCGCGCCGATGGTGAGCGAGGGCAACGAGCGCACGATCGTCTTCCCGCCGGGCGAGTGGATCTACCTGTTCGACGAGAGCAAAACCTACAGCGGCATCAAGAAGCTGTCCTTCCCCATGGACGAATTCCCCGCGTTCATCCGCAGGGGGGCGATCCTGCCGATGCAGGGCGCGGGCGAGGACTTCCTCACGGTGCACATCTACCCCGCCGGGGGCGCGCAGCGCTTCGGCCTCTACGAGGAAAACAAAACCGGCGCGATGCTCTCCTACACCATGGACAAGGATGGTCTGAAGTTCATGTCCACGCCCACGGACCGGCGGCTGCAGCTGCGCATCCATGATGAAAACGGCATCAGGAGCATAGACCTGCTGGACGCAACAAATGGGATTGCGGTTGTGGTTTAAGAACCCCCCTGTCACTGCGTGACATCCCCCCGAAAGGGGGATTCTGACGAAACGGCAAATAGCTGCGTTCAGCGCAGTAGACTTGCGGCTTTGTCAAAATCCCCCTTTAGGGGGGATGTCGCCCCGGCGAAGCCGGAAATTGGCGACAGGGGGGGTTCCCTATTTCTTCGTGATATCCGGCAGCACCCGCATGTGCCTGTCCCTGCGCCTGCGGTAATACTGCAGCAGCAGTACGCCGAGGTAGATCCCCGCAGCCAGCAGCACGGCCGCCAGCAGCGCCTTGGCCAGCATCGAGCGCACGGCCTGCTTGGCCAGGCTCACCAGGTATGTGGTCGCGCTGCGGCTGACGCTCTCGGCGGCCACCAGGCCCACCTCGGCGAATTCCTCCCCGCCGTAGAGGATTCTTGCGCGCGCGATGGGCGCCCCCTTGTCCACGGGGGCCGTCACGCTCTCGGGCACGTCTATGGGCTCGACATAGACGTTGCCGCTGTCTATGCCCTCCGGCACCAGGGCGTAGACGTCCCGCTCCGGCACCAGCTGCAGATAGTCCACGTTGCGGGCCATCTCCACGGGCACGCCCGCCACGGCCTTGCCCTGCTCCGTCACCTGCCGCAGGCGGATGTGCGCGAAGGTCCAGTCCAGCAGGGCCTTGGCGTCCACAAAAGCGGTGTTCACCGCGTAGCTGTTGCCCGCCACCACCACCTTCTGCCCGCGCATCACCACGCAAAGGTAGTTGTACCCCCCCTTGGAGGCCTTGGCCACCACGCAGTCCCCCGCCGCGTCGGTGGAGCCGGTCTTCACCCCCGTGACGTTCGGGCTGTAGTAGTCGGGGTAATATTTGTTGATCATCCGGTTGGTGGTGACCAGGGTGCGCGCCTTGTCGTACATGTTGTCCGCCGGCAGCTCGTAGGTCACCGTGCCCACGATCCTCTCGAACACGGCGCTGCCTTTGAACTCCCGCCCCAGGGCGTAGCCCGCGATCCTCGCGATGTCAGCCGCGGTGGTGTAGTGGCCCTCCTCGTCCAGGCCGTGCACGTTGGTGAAGTGCGTGTTTTCGCAGCCGAGCTGCCGCGCCATCTCGTTCATCCTCGCCACAAAGGCCTCCTGGCTGCCGGAGACGTGGTCCGCCAGGATGGCGGCGGCCTCGTTGGCGCTGTTGAGCAGCAGGCAGTAGAGCAGCTGCTCCACGGTGAGCTTCTCGCCGATGCGGATGCCCGCGTTGGAGCCGCCCGTGCCGTAGAGCATCTCCAGGCAGTAGGCCGGCGCGGCCACGACCTCGTTCAGGTCGGCGCAGTGCTCCAGGGCCAGGATGGCCGTCATGATCTTCGTCAGCGAGGCGGGGGCGGTGCGCATGGTCGCGTTCCTGCTGAAGATGACGCTCCCGTCGTCCAGGCTCTGCAGCAGCAGGATCTCGGACACGCCGGTGATTTTCACGTCCCGCAGCAGGTTGTTGAACGCCGCCCCGGCGGGCAGGAGATTTCCCACCAGGAGCGCCGCAACCAGCGCGGCCGCCAACCAAAGATTTTTCGCCTTTTTGAAAATTACCATAGACAACCTGCCCCGAAGTATAGTATAATAAAGTTCAGCATCTATTATAGCATACGATCGTAAAAAAGCAAATGCCTTTCGGGAAAATTTTTTGCGGGGTGTTATGAGCCATGATTTACGTCACCGGGGACCTGCACGGCGACATCGGGCGCTTCGGCGCGAAGGAGATGCGGCAGCTGAAAAAGGGCGATACCCTGCTGGTGTGCGGGGATTTCGGCTTTGTATGGGACGGCTCCAGGGCCGAGCAGGCCACGCTGAAGAAGCTCGGCAAGCTCAAATACAACGTCTGCTTCATCGACGGCGTGCACGAGAACTTCGCCCTGCTGGGGCAGTACCCCGTGGAGGCGTGGGGCGGGGCCATGGCGCGGCGCGTCAGCGGGAACCTCATCCACCTGCTGCGCGGCGAGATCTACACCATCGAGGGCAAGACCTTCTTCACCATGGGCGGCGGGGTGAGCCCGGACGACGACTACCGCGAGCCGGACGACGCCCGCTCCGGCTGGGAGATCCCCTCCAAGGAGGAGTTCGACCGGGCCGCGGCGGCCATCGAGCGCGCGCGCGGCAGGATGGACTACATCGTCACCCATGAGCCTCCCATGAAGATCAAGGCCTTCCTGCAGCTGAAGGCGCAGACCACTTCCGTGGGCGGCGAGGTCACGGGCCTGAACACCTTCTTCGAGGAGCTGGGCAGGTGCTGCACCTTCAAGCGCTGGTTCTTCGGCTCCATGCACGCGGACAAGTTCATCTCCACCACCCACGTGGCGGTGTTCCGGAAGGTGCTGAAGGTGGAGTGATGGTTGAGAAAAACCTGTTCCCCATCCTGGAGTTCGACCCCTCCCCCTCGGCCAAAATCGAGCCCTCCAAGCTCACCGGAAAAAAAGATGTGCCCAGGGCCTGCGTCATCACCTTCTTCGGCGAGGCAATCCGGTATAAGCTGGAGCAGGGCCTGCTGCAGGAAACCGCGGCGTTTCGCTCCGAAAAGCCCATCTACGAGGCGCTTATCAGCGGCCAGCGCGTGGGGCTCGCGCCGGGCTATGTTGGCGCGCCCAGCGCGGCCTGCCAGCTGGAGGAGCTCATCGCGATGGGCTTCGAGAAGTTCATCGTCTGCGGCGGGGCCGGCGTCCTGCAAAAGGATATCCAGGTCGGGCATCTGGTGCTCCCCCTTGCCGCCGTGCGGGACGAGGGCACGTCCTACCACTACATCGCGCCCTCCCGCGAAATCGAATGCAACGCTTACGCGCTGTCCGTCATCGAGGAGCAGCTGAAGCGCGAAAACCTCCCCTACCTCAAGGCGAAGACCTGGACCACCGACGGCGTCTACAGGGAGACCTCCGGCAAGGTCGCTTTGCGGGCTGCGGAGGGCTGCGTCACCGTGGAGATGGAGGCCGCCGCGTTTTTCGCCGTCGCGCAGTTCAGGGATGTGGTATTGGGGCAAATACTCTACGGCGGCGACGACCTGAGCGGCGACGAGTGGGATTCGCGCCAATGGCACAGCAGGGAGGACATCCGGGCAAATCTCGTCGATCTGGCCTTGAGAATTGCAGCAAAACTATAGAGGGAGACACACATGACCTACGACTACAAACCCCGCGGCGTGTGCACCCGCGGCATTGCCGTGGAGCTCGACGGCGGCGTGATCCGCTCGGTGGCCTTCAACGGGGGCTGCGCGGGCAACCTCGCGGGCATCTCGCGCCTGGTGGAGGGCATGCGCGCCGAGGACGTCATCGCGAAGTTCAAGGGCACGCGCTGCGGCAACAAGGCGACCTCCTGCCCGGACCAGCTGGCCCAGGCCCTCGAGGAGGCCATGGCGCGGGATAAATGAATGGATATGCAGGCGATCAAAGCCCTGGCCTCTGCGCTGATGGAGAGCAAAAGCAGCCACGAGTTCAAGGACAAAGGCAATAAATATTATCACGGCGAGCGCGTCGCGGTGCTGGCGCTGAAGCTCAGAGAGCTCATCTTGCCGGACGACAACAGCCACGACGGCATTCTGACCGCCGCCGCGTGGTTTCACGACCTCATGAACGGAACCCACAATCATGCCGTAGAGGGCGCGAACAAGGCAAAAGAACTCCTTCAGCCGCACTGCACGGCTGAGGAGCTGTCTGCCATCTGCGAAATCATCCGTGTGCACGACGACAGGCCGCCCGGGCACGAGCGCTATTCCTCCTATATAAAGCTGCACCAGGACGCGGACCACCTCGACCACTTCGGGACCTACGACATTATGATGTGCTTTCTCTATGCCGCGTCGCGCGGCGAGAGCATCATCGACACGCGCAACTGGCTGTCCCATGGCCGGCCCCGTGAAAACGAACGCTACAGGGCCGAGCTGAATTTCGAGCTCAGCCGCAAAATATTCGACGAGAAGACGGAGTTCCTGCGGTATTTCACCGACCGCTTTGCCGTGGAAAGCGCGGGCGGTATATGGAATGAGGAACGGCTGGCACAATGATGTAGAGACGCACGGCTGTGCGTCTCCGAACAATAAAAATCAGATGTTTTTTGCAGGAGACGCACAGCCGTGCGTCTCTACATCATTTCCCCCGCAAATATTTCGCCATCTCCATCCCTGCCCTTGCCCCCTCCGCCACGGCGAAAGCCACCTGCGCGGCGGCGCCCGTGCAGTCCCCCGCGGCGTAGAGGCCCGGCAGCCCGGCCTCCTGCTTTTCGTTGACGGGGATCGCGCCGTCCCGCAGCCGCAGGCCCAGCTTGCGCGCCAAGTCCCCCGCGGAGGCGCTGCCCAGCGCCACGAACAGGCCGTCCAGGGGCACAAACGCCCCGTCGCCCAGCTCCGCCCCGGCGAGCTTCTCCTCGGCGGGCTCGCCGCCGCCCTGCAGCCGCACGACGCGCTCTGTGCGCACGTCAACCTCCGGCGGCGGGCCGAACTCCGGCTGCGCGCCGTGGGTGAGCAGCGTCACATGCCCCGCAAGCGGGAGCAGCGCCTCCAGTTCGTGCTGCGCGTAAACCCCGCCGCCCAGCACCGCCACGCGGCGCCCCCGGTAGAGGAACGCGTCGCACACGGCGCAGTAGCTCACGCCCCTGCCCTCGAAGGCCCGCACGCCCTCGATGTCGGGCACGCGCTTGGCCCTGCCCGTGGCAAGCAGTGCCGCGCGCGCATACACCGCGCCGCCCGCGGCCAGCCGGACCTGATAGCCGCCTGCCTCCAGCCACTCCAGCGCGAGCACCTCGTCCTCCAGCAGGCCGGCCCCCAGGGCGGCGCACTGCCGCCGGCCGGCCTCCAGCAGCTCCGCGCCGGGGAGCGGCCGCGCCAGGCCGTAGTAGTTCTCGATTTTCTCCGCGCGCGCAAGGGCGCCGCCGTCCTTGCCCACAACGGCCACGCGCAGACCCGCGCGGCAGAGGTACAGCGCCGCCGAGCAGCCCGCGGGCCCGTGGCCGATCACCAGGGCGTCATATTCCTGTTTCATTTTATCCTCCGCTGCATATGCTGGTAGAGAAAAAACATAGGGGGAACTGTCATGCCAGTTTTAGTCAAGCCGAAAAATTTCGGGGCCGAGGTCCTGGGCTCCAGCCTGCCCGTGCTGGTGGACTTCTTCGGCGAGCGCTGCGTGCCCTGCCACATGCTGCGGCCCATCCTGGTGCAGCTGGGCGAGGAGTACGCCGGGCAGCTGAAGATCTGCATGTTCAACACCGATAGGGAGCGCCGGGAGAGCGAGGAGGACTACGAGGACAAATTCCGCACCCTGGAGGCCTACGACGTGAGGCACCTGCCCACCATGCTGCTGTTCTCCGGCGGCAGGCTGCGCCGCACGCTCGTCGGCCTGCACACCAGGGAGGAGCTCCTCGATATCCTGGGCGAGGAGGGCCTAACCCTTGAGCCGCGCGTAGGTGGCAAGCCCCGCCCCGGCAAGCGCCAGCACGGCGGAGAGGACGAATAGGGCGATAATTAATCGCTTCCGGGTTTGGTCGGACATAGGGGCCTCCTGGGCTACGCTTTTTATAAGAACCCCCCTGTCGCTGCGCTCCTTCCCCCCTACAGGGGGATTTTGACAGTCCGACAGATTTTCTTTTTGACGCAACGCCCAATTGATGCCTCGTCAGAATCCCCCTGTAGGGGGGAAGGGAGCGCAGCGACCAGGGGGGTTCTCTCAATCATATTATACCGCTCCCCGGGCAAAAATGCAAGCCCCAATGTTTTTGTGCATTTTGTACATAGTGCACAAAAATCACGATGGGTGGACGGCCACTGGCGTAACTCTCACGAGTCCGGATGACGCCAGCACAAGCTTCAGGATGCCCGCCAACGCGGTGACGTTCACGGCGGCCTTTAAGGACGCCCCGAAATACGTCGGCCTCTTCGGCTTCAACACGAAGTACATATCGGAACCCTGGAACTGGGTGAAGTTCATCGTGCTCTTCGGCTGGGTCTGGATGTGGTTCTTCTAACCCAATGAAACAAAAACCGGAGGCCTTCCCGCCTCCGGTTTTTATGCGCGTCTCTGTTACCGGTCCGCGTCGTCCACCGCGGTGATGAGGGAATGCTCGCGGAACAGCAGCGAAACGCACCAGATGCCCGCCAGCGCCACCAGTGTGTAGAGGATCCGGCTGACAATTGCGCCCTGCCCGCCGAAAATCCAGGCGACGACGTCGAACTGGAACAGGCCGATGCTGCCCCAGTTCAGCGCGCCCAGGACGACCAGGATCAAAGCAATGCGATCCAGCATGTGTATCAACTCTCCTTGCATAAATTTTGTTGCAAGGGTAGTTTGCGCCGGATCGCACAGGTTATGCACCGGGGCAAGGAAAAAATTACTTGACATTTTCCTGCGGTTCAGTATAATGGGGCAGAGAAAGGAGCGATCGGTATGAAAAAAATTCTCGCGGTATTATTGGCCGTATGCGCCGCGGCGGCCCTGCTGGGCGCGTGCGGCGGCCCGCCCACGGCGAAGGACATCGCGGAACTTGAACTGCCTACAACGCTTTATGAGGAGGGCAACCCTGTGCAGACACCCTGGAAACCCGGCGACCCCTATCCCGAGATCACCATCACCATGGCCGACGGCGGCGTCGTCGTGGCGGAGCTCTACCCCGACAAGGCGCCCAACACGGTGAACAACTTCATCTCCGTGGCCAAAAGCGGCTATTTCGAGGGCCGCGTGTTCCACCGCGCCGCGCCGGACTTCATGATCCAGGGCGGCTCCCCCAACGGCGACGGCATGTCCACCGGCTTCCCCTACAGCATCAAGGGCGAGTTCGCCGCCAACGGCTTTGCGCAAAACGACCTGAAGCATACCCGCGGCGTGCTCTCCATGGCCCGCACCGACAACCCGGACAGCGCCTCCTGCCAGTTCTTCATCATGCACGGCGACTATCCCAGCCTCGACAACAAATACGCCGCCTTCGGCAAGGTGCTCTCCGGCATGGAGGTGGTGGATAAAATCGCCACGAGCCCCAACACCGGGTACCAGAACAACTACATACTGGTCACCCCGGTGGCCATCAAGAGCGTCACCGTCGATACCTTCGGCATCGACTACCCCGCGCCCGCGGCCATCCCCGCGCATTGAGGCCGCACCTCCCCCGCCAGATAGAGCGACCCGCAAATTAACAACGGATATTCCGCCAGCCGCAGCGCCTCCCCGGGGCTCGCTGCGGCTGTGACATTTTCATAGCCAGCCTGCCGGGCAAGACCAGCCAACTCCTCTGCGGGCAGCGCGCGTAAATTATCAGGCCTGCACGCGATGAATCTGCCGATGTGGGGCCGAAGAATATTCAAAAATTCCGCCACGTCCTTGTCGGCCATCATGCCACAAACGGCGCAGAAGCGCTGCCCCGGGCAGTGCTCCCCCAGCGCGGCGGCGAGGGCCCGCGCGCCGTCGGGGTTGTGCCCGCCGTCCAGCAGCGCGAGGGGCTCGGCCGAGAGCAGCTCCACCCTTGCGGGCATCCTCACGCTTGCGATGCCCTCCTGAATTGCCTCGTCAGGAAAGCCCAGCAGCCGGGCGGTTTTCACGGCTGCCAGGGCGTTTTGGCACATGTGGCGGCCGATCAGCGGCACATGCGCCGGCAGGCCCGCCAGCACGCACTCGCTGCCCGTGAGGGATGCGCTGAGGACTTCGCAGTCTTTTTCATCTGCAATAATTAAGGGACTATCTCTTTCCTCACATATTTTTTTGATCACCGCGAGGGCCTCCGGGTCCTGCCCGCAGGCGGAGACCACCGGGCAGCCCGGCTTGACGATCCCGCACTTTTCGGCGGCGATCTTGGCGATCGTGTCCCCCAGAATGTCCGTGTGGTCCAGCGCGATCCGCATGATCACGCTGCACAGCGGCGCCGCGATGACGTTCGTGGCGTCCCAGCGCCCGCCCAGCCCGACCTCCAGCACCACCGGGTCGCAGCCCCGCTCCGCGAACCAGGCGAAGGCCATGGCCGTGACGAACTCGAACTCCGTCACAGCGTCGGGCATCGTTTCGGCGATGTCCTTCAGAACCTGCGTCCAGCGGCACAGGTCCTCCCGCGGGATCATCTCCCCATTGATTTGCATGCGCTCGCGGAACTCCGTCACGTAGGGCGAGGTGTAGAGCCCTGTTTTCCGCCCCGCCGCCATGGCGGCCTCCGCCAGCATGGCGCAGGTGGAGCCCTTGCCGTTGGTGCCCGCCACGTGGATATACCGCAGGCGGTCCTGCGGGTTGCCCAGCGCGGCGCACAGGGCGCGCATCCGCTCCAGCCCCGGCTTGATGCCGAAGCGGTGCAGGGAATGGATATACCCCAGGGCCTCCTCGTCGTTCATATGCTTGTTTTCCCCGGGAGACGCACAGCCGTGCGTCTCTACGTTCATATTGTTATTGTATTTGGGTAGAGACGCACGGCTGTGCGTCTCCGGCAAAAAGCAGCCTTATGCCACTACTCGCAATCCTTCCGTGCCGCCGTAAACCTGATAGTTTGTCACTTTGCCGTCCTCCCACGCGATGTCCACGCGGCGGTTGCCGGGGGCTGCCAGTCCCTTCACGCTGCCGCTTTGCCACTTCGCGGGCAGGGCGGGCAGGAGCAGGAGCGTCTCGTCGTCTCCGGAACCGGGAAGCGGTTCCGTGGCTTGCAGCAGCATCTCGTTGACGCCCGCGACCGCGCCGAAGTTGCCGTCGATCTGGAAGGGCGGGTGCGCGCCGAAGAGGTTCCAGTAGCTGCCGCCGCCGTGCCCCCCTGCCCAGGCGGGACGCAGCTGCATCTCCAGCAGGCGCAGGGCGTGGTCGCCGTCGCGCAGGCGGGCCCAGAAGCTGATCTTCCAGCCCAGGGACCAGCCGGTGCCCTCGTCGCCGCGCAGCTCCAGGGTGCGCCGGGCGGCGGCGGCCAGATCGGGCGTGCGGTCCGGATCGATCAAACGCATGGGGTACAGCCCCAACAGGTGCGATATGTGCCGGTGGTGCGGCTCGTTCTCCTCGTATTCGGCGTCCCACTCCAGCAGCTGGCCCTTGGAGCCGACCTGCAGCGGGCGCAGGCGGGCAAGGGCGCCCTCGATTTCCCGGGCAAACGCGTCGTCGACACCGAGAATCTCACAGCATTGCAGCAGGTTCTGGAAGAGATCCCGCGTGATCTCCAGGGCAATCGCGCTGGTCCTCGCCACGGCGATGGCCTCGCCGCCGTACCTGAACCGGTTTTCGGGCGAGGTGCCGGGGCACGGCATGAGCCTCCCCTCCCCGTCCTCCGCCAGCAGCGCCAGCGCGAACCGCGCGGCGTTTTTCATCACGGGATAGGCCGTGCCCTCCAAAAACGCGCGGTCGAGGGTGTAGCGCCAGTGCTCCCACAGGTGCCAGCACATCCACGCGCCGCACAGCGGGAACGCCGACCAGCAGGCGTTGCCCTGGGTGGGCGCGGCGTAGCGCCAGAGGTCCTGGTTGTGGTGCGCGGCGAAGCCCGGCGCGCCGTAGTGCGTGCGCGCCACGGCCTCCCCGGCGGCCGACAGCTCGCGCAGCATCCGCAGCAGCGGCTCGTTCAGCTCCGGCATGGCGCAGGGGAGCATGGGCCAGTAGTTCATCTCCGTGTTGATGTTGGTGGTGTAGTTGCTGTTCCAGGGCGGGTCCATCAGGTCGTTCCAGATGCCCTGCAGATTCATCGGCTGGGTGCCCGGGCGGCTGCCCGCGATGGCCAGATACCGCCCGTAGTTGTACAGCAGCACGCACAGCCCCGCGTCGTCGCCGCGCCTCCGGAACGCCTGCAGGCGCTTGTCCGTGGGCAAATCCGCCTCGCTGCGCCCGCCGATTTGCAGCGTCACCCGGTTGTAGAGCGACTGGTAATCTTCCATATGCGCCTGATAGCAATCACTATAGTCATCCTTCAGGCGATTCAGGCGCGCCAACAGGGGCTCCTCGAAGGCCTTGCCCTGCAGAGTGGGGTGCCTGTCCCAGCCGCTGTAGCTGGTCTCGCAGGAGAAATACAGGGTGAGCTCTGTCGCGTTTTTCACGCGCAGGGCCTGCGCGCCCGGAATGATTTCGCCGTCGCTGAAGGCCCGCGCGCCCGCCAGGAACTGTATCCCGCGCCCCTGCGGCTCATCGGAGTAGATGTGGCTCTCCTCGGCCAGACTGTAGTCCCGCTTCCTGCGGAACGTGCCGGGGCACTCGCCGCGCAGGAGGAGCAGGCCGTCCCGCGTATACGCGTCCGCCTTTAGCTGGCTGGCGAGCGAGACCGCGCACTCGAAGGGCCTGTCGCAGGTGACGCGCATGACGATCGCGTCCGCCGGGAGGGAGGCGAATATCTCCCGCCGGAAGCGCGCGCCCGCCCGCTCGTATTCCACAAAGGCCGTGGCGGTGTCCAAATCGAGGCCGCGGCGGTAGTTCGTCGCCCTGCCCCTGCCGGAGAAGTCTACGCGCAGCTCGCCCAGGGGGAGGTAGGCCTCGCTGTGGGTGGACTGGAAGGCCTCGCTCTCCAGCAGGCGGTTGGCCTCCACCAGCTCGCCCTTCAGGGCATGCGCGCGCGCCTGCTGAAAAATCTCATCTGCGCCGGGCACTGTCTTGTCCCGCGGCATGCCAGACCAGAGCTCATCGTGGTTCAGCGCCACGCGCTCGGCCGCCGCGCCGCCGTAGACCATGCCGCCCAAATGCCCGTTGCCGATGGGCAGCGCCTGCTGCCACTTCCCCGCCGGGCGGTTGTACCACAACAGGTTGTCGCTCATACGCCAAAAATCCTCCCGCTCGAATTGATGGTACAATAGTAACACAATTTGAGTGGGAGGGCAAGGTTTTTTATAATTCCCCTCCCTGGAGGGGTGGCGCGCAGCGCCGGGGTGGTTACCCCGTCGTCCCCGCCATGGCCGCCGTCGTCCCCGCCCCCGTCACCACAGCCGCCTGCCTTGGGAAATCGAACCCGTGCAAAAATCCCCCCAGCTCCAGCGAGCACACGTCCCCGCCCACCACCACGCCCTTGTCGATGAGCAGATTGGCCTGTACCACGCCCGGCTTGCCCTCGTAGCCGGGGTAGTTGCGTATCTCGTAGGTCCAGCGCTTCACGCGTTTGCCCGCGAAGGCGCCGAGGTCCATGTTCTGCGCCTTCTGTATCTCGTTGTACTTCATGTAGGTCTCGTCGAACTGCGCCGGGATGATGACCTCCGAGACCTCCAGGGGGTCCTCGCCGGCCTCCCAGCCGAACTGCGAGAGGAAGGCCGAGCGCTCCTGCGCGGTGGCCGCCGCCAGGCGGATCGTGCCGCCCAGGGCGGGCTGGTTCCTCTGGGTGAGCACCAGCAGGGCCACCACCGCGGCGGCCGCCACGGCCACCAGGGCGATCAGCTTGAGCCGGGAGGATTTCACCGAATATACAAACATAAAACTCACGCCTTTCCGCACTGTCTCTGGACATAGATATGCGGCAAGGCGTTGCATTATGATTCCTATATGTAGAGACGCACGGCTGTGCGTCTCCGTACAAAATACAATTCTATGTTTCGTCTGGAGACGCAGGCAAAATCCCCAATTCCCCTCCTGGGAGGGGTGGCGCCGCAGCGCCGGGGTGGTTGTGCGGAGCACCAAGCCCCCTTCGCTTGCGGGAGGGGTGGCGCCGCAGCGCCGGGGTGGTTGTGCGGAGCACCGTTTTCACCTGTTCCACATATACGCGTACAGCCCCTCCGCCCGCAGCAAATCCTCGTGGCTGCCGCGCTCGGCCACGCCGTCCTCGGTCAGCACGACGATCTGCCCGGCGTTCTGTATGGTGGTCAGGCGGTGGGCGATGGTGATGGTGGTGCGCCCCCTGGCCAGGCGCTCCAGGCTCTCCTGCACCAGGCGCTCGCTCTCGTTGTCCAGGGAGGAGGTCGCCTCGTCCAGGATCAAAATGGGCGGGTTGCGCAGGAACACCC
>Ga0123353_10000953_pt1 | contig 35371 bp, 51 predicted proteins | sample TergutLab28metaG_3_FD_92763 | JGI IMG/M metagenome (GOLD analysis project Ga0123353, IMG submission 92763) | Labiotermes labralis P3 segment gut microbial communities from Petit-Saut dam, French Guiana - Lab288 P3 | ecosystem: Host-associated > Arthropoda: Insects > Digestive system > Gut ... | reverse complement strand
CTTCGTCTTTGTTTTCTTCATTCCACTCGGCTAAAAGTAGCACCTGTTTATAAAGTATTTCTTGCCTCGATTTCGCATCGGGGCATTGGTTTTTACCCTGTTTATCCATGATTCCACCTCCTCCCATCTGCGGCGGGGGTTGTGACCCGCTCTCCCGCATTACCGGGGCTAAGCCCCGTCACTCAGCATCTTCCGCAACCACCCATTCGATGGCGCGGACATATTCAATTTTATCAACCGTAATTTTTACAAGTCTGCTATTGCGTTGATTCTTTTCGATATCATATTTCCCGCACTTACCATGTTTTCCAATGAACCAATCCTGTACCTCCGGTGCTATGCCAAATGTTCTTCGATCTCCGTCTAAATAACTGGCTCCGGTATCCACCACGAAGATTAAATCTTTGGCCAGAGGTTGGTCATCATATGTTCTGCCGCCGCTCCATCCGCTGATGTGTCCGACAAACTCGCGGGTGCTGTTCGTATTCGATCTGTGGAATTCCTTCAGCCAAGCCTCTAGCATAGCAACCTCAGCGGTAGCTTCAATAAATTCTTTTTCCTTGCCCTGCTTTGGGATAGTACAAAGGTAATTTCCAGAATAGCAATAAAGATTGTGGTTAGCCATTTCTAATCTGTTTCTTAAAATCAATTCACGTGTCATTATGTACGCCTCCTATTCGTTAGTCGCTGGCTTCAAATCATTTTCAATTATAGGAATATCCAAAACCTCAGATATTTTCTCCCTATACTTCAAACCGGGGAAAGTACCCCGAATTATATCGCTGATGCGTTTCGGGTGGATACCGACACGCGCGGCGAGTTCCTTCTGGCTCATATCTTTTTCAATCAATTTTCGCTTTATTTCCTTACCATATTGCGAATATCGCGTTTTTGCACCATTCATTCGCGTCCCTCCTGACAAAAAATAAGTATTTCCTTTTTTGTTCTCTTTGTGGTAGAATAGGAATTGTCCTACGGGATTTTTCCTATAATCTTATTATAATTGGATTAAATCATATTGACAAGATTTATTTCGGATTATATCCGATATAATTTTTGGAGGCTACTATGGATTTTAACGAGCGGCTAGAAGTCTTGTTAAAAAGCGAGAAAATGACTGCAAAGGAATTAACCGAAAAATTAGAGGTTGGAAAAACTACAATAAATGATTGGAAGAGAGGGAAATCCACCCCCTCTCCTAAAACATTGATTGGATTAAGTCATATATTTAATATTTCTATCGATTGGCTGTTAACTGGTAAAGAAGGTATTATTAACGAATTGTCAAAAGATGAAAATCAGATTATCACAACTTATAGAAACTCTGATGTACGTGGACGACATGCTATTTTAAATGTTGTTATAAATGAATTGAATAAAATAGAAGAAGTTGAATGCTCGGAAGATATAACAAGTAAACATATGCCAGTAATAACCAATGGTCTACACAAAAATAAGGAGGAGGGGCAAGAAAGAAATGAAACCTCAGAAGAATTGGCAATTCCAGCTAGAACGCACAGTTTGGAATGTTTGGTTAAAAGATGATTAATCGCTTTGCATTTCTATTTTTCAAAGCGAAAAATTGTATATTTTTAGGTTCAAATGTAAGTATTACATTATAATGAAGAAACACGTTTTTTATTTTTGCCATTCTTCATGAATGACCAATCAACTAAAATTTAATACCAGACCGTGAAATCCGCGTAAAATAAGGATAATTTTGACCAATCAACCATAATGCCAGTTGATTGCGTTTAGTTGATTGGTCTTTACCATTTTATGGTATTGTTTTCTTACGCCGCCCATATTTCCTAAACGTCAAAAACCTTGATGTAAACAGGGTTCTAAACGTTTTTTAAATTTTTCTAAACAATTCTAAACGAAAAATAAAAAAGGCCCAATCAAAGCCCATTTCCCAAATTTCCAGTGTCACAAAGAATGGCAAATATTTTCTACCTCCACCAACAAATCCCCATTTCCCGCCTTTTCCCGGTTTATTGGAACATTTCCCGGTTTTTTCATTTCTGCCATTCTTCATGGTTCGTTACATAGGGACTCGTTTAATGCGATTTTCAGCGTTTCGTTGTTTGCTTCGAGGCGTTCGATTTCCTCCTGCTGGTCGGCGATGGTCGTTACTTTCGTTACTAAATTACCCATGTTCAATATCTCCGATTAAAATTAGATTATAACATATTTGTACCATCAAATAAAGCCCCCGCGCCCTCCCGCCGCATAAAATCATCCAGCACCGCCAAAGGATAGCTGTGAACTTCACCGTATGGGCCGCCGCCATCTTCACACTTTCTCATTTCTATTGCACGGGCACGGCAATGCGCTGACAGTTTCTTACCGATAACCGCTCTTTGTTCCCGTGTCCGCATATCATAAAGTTATCGGTGCGTCGTCCCGTTGTTTTAGTATAAATATTTTGTAAAAAAAACTTGACAGATTAGGAAAATGTGTGATATATTACTTTTTGCGTTATTATGGCAGTGAAGCGGGAGGTTGCGGCGGCCCATAAGCCGTGGGCGCCGGTAGTTTCCGCAGAGCCGGAGTCCGTATACCGGGCTTGTATGTGTTTTTAAGGATAGGTGTTTTAAACACGATACGCCCGGATAAGTGAACGTTCCAGCGGCAAGGCGCTGGAATATTAAGGAGGAGACCAAATTAATGGCTGGCAACAAGATCCGCATTAACCTGAAAGCTTACGATCACCTGACCATCGACCAGAGCGTGACGCAAATCATTGAGACCGCAAAGCGCAGCGGCGCGGAGATCAGCGGCCCGGTGCCGCTCCCTACAAAGAAGGAAATTATAACAATTCTCCGCTCTCCGCACGTCGACAAGGACAGCCGCGAACAGTTTGAATTACGCACGCATAAACGGCTCATCGACATTTTGTCGCCCAACCCCAAAACCGTGGACGCGCTCCAAAGGCTTGATCTTCCTGAGGGCGTTGACATTACCCTAAAGTTAATGTAAATGTAAACGAGGTGTAAAAGTTGAAGAAAGCTATACTCGCTAAGAAGATCGGCATGACGCAGATTTTCACCGAAAAAGGCTTGATGGTTCCCGTAACGGTACTGGAAGCCGGGCCGTGCGTCGTGGTGCAGAAGAAAACGATGGAGAACGACGGGTACGAAGCCGTCCAAATCGGTTTTTCCGAGGTTAAACCCAAAAGGGTAACCAAACCCGTAAAAGGGCATTTCGATAAGGCAAAGGTAACGCCAAAGAAATATCTGCGGGAGTTTAGGCTGGAAGATATTTCGGATTTGAACATAGGGTCCGAGATAAAGGCCGATGTGTTTGAGGCCGGCGAGAAGGTTGATATTTCAGGCACATCAAAAGGTAAGGGCTTCCAGGGCGCCATCAAGCGCCACGGACAGCACAGGGGCCCGATGGCCCACGGCTCAAAATACCACAGGGGATTAGGTTCCATGGGCGCGGCGACGTCGCCCGGGCGCGTTCCCAAAGGCAAAAAGATGCCCGGCCATATGGGCGCGAAGAGAGTAACGGTTCAGAACCTTGAAATAGCAAGAGTGGACGCGGACCGCAACCTTCTGCTGATTAAAGGCGCGGTGCCGGGCCCCAGGGGCACGGTGCTGTTCGTGAAGAACACAGTTAAAATGTAAAGGAGGCTCCGGCTGAATGGCTACAGTTGATATGTACAACATAGACGGCAAGGTCGTTGGCTCCGTGGAGCTGGACGATAACGTATTCGGCATCGAAGTAAACGAGCATGTCGTGCATGCCGCGGTGGTTGCTTACCTGGCTAACCAGCGCCAGGGCACAAAAGCCACTAAGACCCGCGCGGAAGTTCGCGGCGGCGGCGCGAAACCCAGGCCGCAAAAAGGCACGGGACGTTCGAGGCAGGGTTCAATACGCTCACCCCAATGGACCGGCGGCGGCGTGGTATTCGCCCACAAACCCCGCGATTTCAGCATCAGGATGAACAGGAAGGAAAAGCGCCTCGCGCTTAAATCCGTCCTTACAAGCAAGGTAAATGACAAAAACATTATAATCCTTGACCAGCTTGACCTGAACGCCCCTAAAACCAAGGACATGATTAAGGTGCTGGGCAGCCTGAAAGCGGAAAAGGCCCTGGTAGTTACCCCGGATTCGGATAAGAACGCTTTCCTTTCCGCAAGGAACATCCCCGGCGTCAAAACGGCTTCAGTCGGCACGCTCAATGTTTACGACATCCTTAAATACGACAAGTTTATCGTCACCAAGGACGCCGCCCTCAAGATACAGGAGGTGTACGCCTGATGGCAGACCTAAAGTACTACGACATCATCCTGAAACCGGTAATAACCGAACAAAGCATGTCGGAAATGTCGGATAAGAAATACGCTTTCTACGTCCATCCCGACGCCACGAAGAACCAGATCAGGGAAGCCGTTGAGAAAATGTTCGACGGAGCGAAGGTTGACAAGGTAAACACGATGAACCTCAAGGGCAAGCTCCGCCGCACCCGCACCATGAAATACGGGCGCACGGCGGCAAGGAAGAAAGCCATCGTCAAGCTTACGCCCGAGAGCAAGGAAATCGAGGTATTCGCCGGGATGTAATATCCGGAGGCCGGATATAAGAGACCAGAAGTGGGATTGAAAGGGAGTTTCATAATGGCAATCAGACGTTATAATCCATATACGCCTTCGCGCCGGCATATGAGTTCTTCGGATTTTAGTGAGATCACTAAGGACACGCCGGAGAAGTCGCTGGTTGTTCACCTCAAGAAGTCGGCGGGGCGCAATAATCAGGGCAAGATTACCGTCCGCCATAACGGCGGCGGCGCTAAGAAAAAGTACAGGATCATTGACTTTAAGCGAAACAAGGACGGCGTTCCGGCTAAAGTAGCCGCGATTGAGTACGACCCGAACCGTTCCGCGAACATCGCGCTCCTGCACTATCTTGACGGTGAGAAGCGCTATATACTCAGTCCGAACGGGCTTAAAACCGGTGATACCGTCCAAAGCGGCTCCGGCGCTGAGGTAAAGGTGGGAAACTGCCTGCCCCTAGCGGAAATACCCGTCGGCAGCGAGATACACAATATTGAGATGAAGCCCGGCGCGGGCGGCAAAATGGTGCGTTCCGCGGGCAACGTCGCGCAGCTTATGGCTAAGGAAGGCAAGTACGCCACCCTGCGCCTGCCCTCCAGCGAAATGCGCATGGTGCCGATCAACTGCCGCGCCACCTTAGGCCAGGTAGGGAATCTCGACCACGAGCTTATAAATCTCGGTAAAGCCGGGCGCGTCCGCAACATGGGCAAACGCCCGACGGTACGCGGTTCGGTCATGAACCCCAACGACCACCCGCACGGCGGCGGCGAAGGCAAAAGCCCGATTGGGCGCCCCGGCCCGCTTACCCCGTGGGGCAAACCGGCTCTTGGACACAAGACCCGCAAGAAAAACAAGCAGGGCAGCAAGATGATTATCCGCAGGAGAACGAAGAAGTAGGAGCCTATGCACAAGCACTTAAATGTGCGCGGTGTGTTAGCCCGCAATATGGAGGTTCATAAATGAGCAGATCCCTCAAAAAAGGCCCGTTTGCCGACGCGCACCTTATAAAGAAAGTCGAGGCGCAAAACGCTAAGAATACCAAGGACGTAATCAAGACTTGGTCCAGGCGTTCAACCATATTCCCCGAATTTATCGGACACACGATTGCCGTCCACGACGGGCGCAAGCATGTGCCGGTGTACGTCACGGAAGATATGGTCGGGCATAAACTCGGTGAATTCGCCCTGACGCGCTCCTATCGCGGGCATGGCAAAGACGCTGAAAAACGGTCGAAAGTGAAGTAAAGGAGCAATTTTTATGTCAAAAGGCCATAGAAGCCAGGACAAGAAAGAGCGGAACAAGACAAACAAGGAAACCAGGCCGCACGCGCATCTGCGCCACGTCAGGATATCCGATATAAAGGCCCGCGCGGTCCTTCGCGAGATTATCGGCAAAAACGTGACGGAAGCGCAGGCGATCTTACTTTACAACCCGCGCTACGCCGCGCACCTGATAAAAAAACTGCTGGATTCCGCTGTGGCTAACGCCGAAAACAATCTGCGGCTGGACACGGAAGCTCTGTTTGTAGTAGAAGCTCACGCCAACAAGGGTTCGTCCTATTACTCCCGCTGGAGGCTCCGCCCGCGCGCCAGAGGTTCGGCGAACCGCATAGAGCGCAAGGTCAGCCACATTTCCATCATACTGGGCGAAAAACCGTCGAAGCGTTAGGAGGTTTGGAATGGGACAGAAAGTCAATCCCCACGGGATTAGGGTTGGCGTCATAAAAGGCTGGGACTCAGTCTGGTACGCCGACAGGAACTTTGGCGATTATTTGGTCGAGGACGACCGTATCCGCAAATTTATAAAAAAGAAACTGTTTGCCGCGGGCATATCGAGGATTACCATACACCGCACAAGCGCCAAGTGTAACGTCACCATCCATACCGCGCGCCCCGGCGTGGTTATCGGCAGAAGCGGTCAGGCCATCGGGGAGCTTACGTTGGATGTGCAGAAAATGCTGAAGGTAAACCCCGAGCAGCGCGCGCATGTCTACATTGAAGAAGTGCGTATGCCGGAACTGAACGCGCAGCTTGTCGCCGAGGATATCGCCAAGCAGCTTGAAAACCGCGTAACCTTCAGGCGCGCTATGAGAGGCGCCATGACTAAAACAATGAAGATGGGCGCTCTGGGTATTAAAACCGCCACATCGGGACGTTTGGGCGGCGCTGATATCGCGCGCACCGAATCTTACCACGAAGGCACCATACCGCTTCAGACGCTGCGCGCCGATATCGACTACGGTTTTGCCGAAGCCAATACGGCGGCGGGCAAGTTAGGCGTTAAGGTATGGATTTACCGCGGCGAGATTTTCAGCCGCAAAGACGGAGAGCGCAAAGAGCCGCCGCGCCCGCCCCGCGAAATGAAGAGAGGCGACAGGGGAGACCGCGGACGCCGGCCTGACAGGCCCAGAGGACAGGGTCAGGGCGGCCCCGGACAGGGACGCCGGCCCGATAACAGGCCCAGGCCAGAACGCAGCGCCCAGCAGGGGCAGCCGCGACAGGCAAGGAGTGATAGCTGATGTTAATGCCGAAAAGGACAAAGCACCGCAAGCAGTTCCGCGGCCGCATGAAAGGCAGGGCCACGCGCGGTAACCGTATCGTGTACGGCGATTACGGCCTTATCGCACAGGAACCGGCTTGGGTTACGTCCAATCAGATAGAAGCCGCTCGTATAACCATGACCAGGCATATCAAACGCGGCGGTAACGTGTGGATAAAGATTTTCCCCGATAAGCCCGTGACCGAAAAACCCGCCGAAACCCGTATGGGTTCCGGTAAAGGCTCGCCCGAATACTGGGTCGCCGTGGTTAAGCCGGGCCGCGTTATGTTCGAGATGAACGGCGTTGCGGAGGATGTCGCGAGGGAGGCCCTGCGCCTTGCCATGCACAAGCTTCCGTTAAAGTGTAAGGTAATGTCCAAGAAAGACCTGGACAAAGAGATCGACGCTCTTGAAAATATTTCGGGCGCGGCAGCCAATAAATCCATTCCCGAGAAATTGACAACAGAAGTGGGTGACGGCGTTGAAGAGTAGGAAGTATCTTGAGGAAATCCTTGAAAAAACCCAGGAAGAGCTTGAAACAGCTTTGGTTGACGCTAAGAAGGAATTGTTTAACCTGCGCTTCCAAAACGCGACGAACCAGCTTGACAATACGTCGCGGATTAAGGAAGTCCGTAAAAATATCGCGCGTATAAAAACAATCCAGACGCAGCGGCAAATGGGTCTTATAAAGTAGACTGAGCCGAGAGGAGGTACCTCATCAGATGGAGAATGAAGTAATGGATAACGAAGTAATGGATAATGAAGTTATTGTTAAGGAAGCAAACGCAAGCGAAGCAACGGACAAATCCCAGCGTAACCTCAGAAAAACGCGTGTGGGTAAGGTTATAAGCAACAAAATGGACAAAACAGTCGTCGTCGCCGTGGAAACCAGCATCCGCCACCCGCTTTACAAAAAAATCGTCAAGCAAACCTTTAAATGTAAGGCGCACGACGAAAATAACGAATGCGGCGAGGGTGACCGCGTCCGGATTATGGAAACCAGGCCGCTGTCGAAGTCTAAACGCTGGCGTCTGGTAGAAATACTTGAAAAAGCCAAGTAAACGGAGGCTTAAAGAATGATACAACAAGAATCAAGATTAACCGCCGCCGACAACTCCGGAGCGAAAGAACTTTTGTGCATACGCGCGCTGGGCGGCTCGATGCGCCGTTACGCCGGCGTCGGCGATGTAATCGTAGCTTCGGTAAAGAGCGCCACACCAGGGGGCGTGGTTAAAAAGGGCGAGGTTGTGAGAGCGGTGGTAGTCCGCACAACCAAGTCAATCGTCCGCCCGGACGGTTCGTATGTGCGCTTTGACGACAATGCCGCAGTTATAATAAAGGAAGACAAGAATCCCAGAGGGACGCGCATTTTCGGCCCTGTGGCAAGGGAGCTCCGTGAAAAGCAGTACATGAAGATTTTATCGCTCGCGCCGGAGGTGCTGTAAATGAAAAAGCCTATAGACCGCAGCGAAATCCCCCACATGAGGATAAAACGCGGTGACCGCGTCGTTATCATAACGGGCAGGGAAAAGGGCGCCGAGGGAAAGATACTGCTGGTTGACAGAAAACGCCAGCGTGTCATCGTAGAAGGTAAAAACATGGTAACGCGCCATCAGAAACAAAACGCCAAGAACCCTCAAGGCGGCCTTCTAAAGAAAGAAGCCCCCATCCATGTCTCCAACGTTATGCTCATCCACAACGGAAAACCCACACGCGTCGGTTTCAAGGTGGAGCGCAAGGAAGTTAACGGCCGCATGGTGAACGTAAAGTACCGCGTCGCAAAAACTACGGGAGAAATAATAGACTAAGAGCAAAATCTTTTGGTTTACATTCCGGAAAGGGTTTTTAGATGAACAGGATTAAGGAAATATATGACAAAGAAGTAGTCCCCGCAATGATGCAGAAGTTTGGGTACAAGAACAAAATGGCTGTGCCGAGGATTGAAAAAATCGTTGTAAACATCGGTCTTGGCGAAGCCAGGGAGAACCCGAAGTCCATCGAGAACGCAATCGGCGATCTAGGAATCATAACCGGGCAGAAGGCCATTTCCACCAAAGCCAAGAAATCCATCTCAAACTTTAAGCTCAGGGCCGGCGTGCCGATCGGCGTAAAGGTTACCTTGCGCGGGAATAAGATGATGTCTTTCCAAGACAGGCTGATAAACGTAGCGCTGCCGCGCGTAAGGGACTTCAGGGGCGTTTCGCCCAACGCGTTCGACGGACGCGGCAACTATGCCCTGGGCGTAAGGGAGCAGATTATCTTCCCCGAGATCCAGTACGACAAAATCGACAAAATCAGGGGCATGGACATCATTATGGTAACCACCGCTAAGACGGACGAGGAGGCCAAGGAGCTTCTGACCCTCTTCGGTATGCCTTTTAGGAAAGAGTAGCGGAAATTTAGCTACGCTAAATTCTGATTTATATTCTTTTTGGATTACCCAAAAGAATCAAAAAGCTAGGAGGCAAAAATGGCGAAAAAAAGTATGATCATAAAAGCGCAAAGAAAACCGAAATTCGCCGTCCGCGCATACAGGCGCTGCAAGATTTGCGGGCGCCCGCACGCGACACTGCGTAAATTCGGGGTTTGCCGCCTTTGCTTCAGGGAACTCGCCTACAAGGGCCAAATTCCGGGAGTAAGGAAGGCAAGTTGGTAATGTAGGGACGGTCTGTGACCGTCCGCGGGCGGACACTGTTCGCTCCTACAGAAAAGGAGGTAAATAACATGTCTATGAGCGATCCTATTGCGGATATGCTGACAAGGATAAGGAACGCGAATTCGCAAAGACATGCGACGGTAGATATTCCTTCCTCCAAGATGAAGGTGGCCATCGCCGACATATTGGTTAAGGAAGGGTACGTAAAGTCATATGAGGTTATTGAGGACGGCGTGGCTAAAACCATGCGGGTAAGCCTCAAGTACACAAAAGACGCCATGAACCGGGGCGAAAAGGTCATCAGCGGCCTGAAACGCATCTCAAAGCCCGGTTTACGCGTTTACGCCAGTAAGGACAAGATGCCGCGCGTATTAAACGGTCTTGGAACCGCCATCATCTCCACAAACAAGGGCTTAGTGACTGATAAGGAAGCCCGCAGGCTTGGAGTTGGCGGAGAAATAGTCGCGGTTATTTGGTAATTTCCAGAAAGGAGTGAGACCATGTCGAGAATAGGGAAAATGCCTGTCATAATTCCGGCGGGCGTTGAGTTTAAGCTTAGCGACGACAATACCGTTACCGTAAAGGGCCCCAAGGGGACGCTGAGCCGCAAACTTCCGGACGACATGAACATCGCGGTGGAGGCCGGGCAGATCGTTGTAAGCCGGCCAAATGATTTAAAGAGGATGAAAGCCTTCCACGGACTCACCAGAATGTTGATTTTCAATATGGTTGAGGGCGTGACAAACGGTTTTTCCAAAACGCTTGAAATAGTCGGAACCGGTTACAGGGCCGCAAAGAACGGCGATAAGCTCGTTCTGTCGCTGGGTTACTCCCATCCCGTTGAGATGGATGACCCCAAAGGCGTTACAAGCACCTGCGAAACGCCTACCAGAATAGTGGTCGCGGGCATCGACAAGGAAGCCGTGGGCCAGTACGCAGCGGACATACGCAGCAAACGCCCGCCGGAACCCTACAAGGGCAAAGGCGTTAAGTATCAGGGCGAGTATATTATCCGCAAAGCCGGCAAAGCCGGTAAGAAATAGAAGGGGTGAGAGCAAATGATAATCAAGCCAAACCGCAATGACGCGCGGAAAAAACGGCATCTGCGCATCCGCAAGAAAATTTCAGGCTCCCCTTCAAAGCCCAGATTATCCGTTTTCCGTTCAAATATGCATATTTACGCGCAAATAATCGACGACACCAAGAGCCATACGCTGATTGCCGCCTCCACCATGGAGAAGGAAATCGCGAAGCCTCTTAAAAATACGTCCAACCTTGAAGCCGCCGCGGCTGTTGGCACAGCTATCGCCAAAAAAGCCACCGCTATAGGCATCAAAGAGGTTGTTTTCGACCGCGGCGGGTATCTGTACCACGGCAAGATCAAAGCCCTTGCCGACGCTGCCCGTGAAGGCGGATTGGTGTTCTAGCCCTTGATAAAGGAGGTCAGGTCTTGAAAAAGAAAATAGATCCAAACGAGTTGGATTTAAAGGAAAAGCTTGTTATAAACAAGCGTGTCACCAAGGTTGTTAAGGGCGGACGGACAATGAGCTTCGCGGCTCTGGTGGTTGTCGGCGACGAGAACGGCCATGTGGGCGTGGGCCTGGGTAAGGCCAGCGAGACAGCCGAAGCCATCCGCAAGGGAAAAGAAGACGCCAAAAAGAACCTTATATACATTGAGCGCGACGTTAACGACAGCATCCACCACGAGGTTATAGGGCACTTCGCTTCCTCGAACGTGCTTCTTAAACCGGCGGGCGAGGGTACCGGCGTTATAGCCGGCGGCGCTGTCCGTGCCGTGCTTGAGTTGGCCGGGGTCAGAAATATTATCACAAAAAGCATAGGGTCGTCTAACAAGCGGAACGTCGTAAACGCCACCGTCGAGGGCCTTACAAGGATAAAGTCCCCCGAGCAGGTTGCAAGGCTCCGCGGTAAGAAGATAGAAGATCTTTAAGAAAATTTAGCTACGCTAAATTCTGATTACAATTCTATCAAAAAACAGAACTAAAAACGAGGAAGTGTCAAAATGGACTCATATATTAAGATTACTCTGGTAAAATCCGTGATAGGCTCTATCCCGAAACAGCGCGCGACGGTTCAGGCTCTCGGCCTCAGAAAAACCAACACAAGCGTTGTACAGAGGGATAATCCGCAGATCAGGGGTATGATCCATAAGGTGCGGCATCTGGTCAAGGTTGAACCGGCAGCCGCTCCGGACTTGAAATAATAGCCGGGAGGTGATTCCGTGAAGTTAGACGAGTTAAAGCCCAACGAGGGCGCAAAGAGAAAGGCGTTTAGGGTAGGCAGGGGCCATGGTTCGGGCGCGGGGAAAACATCCGGGCGCGGGCATAAAGGCCAAGGCGCGCGTTCCGGCAAAAACAGGGCGTATCCCACGCACGAGGGCGGACAGTTCGCGTTGTTCCGGCGTTTGCCCAAACGCGGCTTTAAATGCAGAAATTCCAAAAAAATCATACACATCAACATCCATAGCCTTGACGTATTTGCGGACGGCGCGGTTGTAGACGTTGCGGCGTTACAGTCAAAGGGGCTTGTTTCCAATCCGCGTGACGGCGTGAAGATCCTTGGCAACGGCGAAATCAGCAAGAAACTGACCGTACAGGTTAGATATTTCAGTGAAAGCGCCAAGCAGAAGATCGAAGCCGCCGGCGGAAGGGCAGAGGTGGTATAATGTTAGCTGTCTTTCAGAACGCGTGGAAGGTTCCTGAAATACGTAAAAAATTATACTTCATATTAATGATGCTTGCCGTGTACCGGCTGGGCTGCCATATCGGCCTGCCCGGTATCGACGCGCAGGCCCTAGTGGCCGCGGGCCAGGGCGACATCAACCTCATGATGCTGCTTATGGGCGGCAATCAGGGCACAATTTTCGCAATGGGCATCCAGCCCTACATCACCGCGTCGATTATCATGCAGCTTCTTACCGTCGCCATCCCCTATCTGGAAAGGCTGAAAAAGGAAGGCGAGGAAGGCCGCAAGAAAATCAACCAGATTACGCGTATAGCCGCCGTGGCACTTGCCCTTGTGCAAGGCTCCGCGACGGTGTTCTCCATGTCCGTCAGCGGTTTCTACCGTCACGGATACAACAACATGTTCATCTACGCCATCTCCGTCGTATCCATCGTCACGGGCACCATGTTCATCATGTGGATATCCGAGCTGATAACGGAAAAAGGCATCGGTAACGGCTCCAGCTTCATCATTACCGCCAACATCCTGTCAGGATTGCCCCAAGGCCTTTTATACCTGTGGTCAGTCGCCACGGGCGGGAATGCCCTCGACACTATCCTGGTTATCGTCGTAGTAATCCTGTTCGCGTTCATAGTCGCCTTCACGGTTCTTATTCAGGAGGGCGAACGCCGCCTGCCCGTCCAGTATTCCAAGAAAATGGTCGGGAAACAGCTTTACGGCGGGCAAACATCCTATATACCCGTAAAGGTTAATATCGCGGGCGTTATGTCCATAATCTTCGCGAACGCCCTTCTCGGGATACCGCAGCTTTTGAACGGATTCTTCCCCGGAACCACTTGGATCGCAAACTGGATGAGCTTCTTCCACACCACCAGCCCGACGGGCGCGGTACTGTACGTGTTCCTCATCTTCTGCTTCACCTTCTTCTACACCTCCTTCGCGGTAAATCCCGTGGAAATGGCGGAAAATATGAAGAAAAACGGTGGGGCGATACCGGGCGTACGTTCCGGCAAGCCAACCAGCGACTACATCCAACGCACCGTAACCCGTCTTTCCTGGATCGGCGCGTGCTTTTACTCCACAATCGCCATGATCCCCGTTATTATTGAGTGGGTGACGGGCATCAGGGTCGGCTTCGGCGGAACGACAATGCTGATCGTGGTCGGCGTGTCGCTGGAGCTTGTGAAGCAGATGGAATCCCAGCTTTTAACCAGGCACTATAAAGGATTCCTTTCATGAGACTTCTTTTATGAGGATAATAGTAATCGGAGCTCCCGGCGCCGGCAAAGGCACCCAGGCGAAACTGCTTGCAAAGCACTTTAATGTGCCGCACGTATCAACAGGCAGCTTGCTGAGGGAGTACATTGAAAAAAACACGGGTACATGCGACGAATTAAAACATGTTATGAATTGCGGATACCTTGTGGATGACGATATCGTAATCGGCCTTATACGCGGGTTTGTTGAGGATAAAGCGTTCATTTTCGACGGCTTCCCCCGCACGGTTAAGCAGGCGGAAATACTGAATGAAATGCTTTCAGCGATATCCGCCCCGCTGAACAAGGTTATCTATGTAACTATAGACGACGATATAATAATCGGGCGTATGGCGGGGCGGCAAAGCTGCTCCTCATGCGGAGCGATCTACAACACGAAGCACAATCCCCCCGCGGCGGAGCGTATCTGCGATCATTGCGGCGGAGCGCTCTTCGTACGCGAGGACGACTGTGAGCAGGTAGTGAGGCGGCGTTTGCGCAATTACTACACCCTGACGGAACCGATCATTGATTACTACCGCAAACAGGGCATTGTATTCGAAATCAGCGGGTTGGGATGTATTGATGAAATTACAAACGCTGTAATTGCTGAACTTAGTTGATAAAACTGTGGAGGCTTTGCTTTTACGGCGGGGCTTCCACACCCAGAGGGGTAAAGAGTTGATAACGATTAAAGCTGCCGCTGAGATAGAGAAAATGAGAGCGGCGGGCAAGATTGCGGTTGGGGCGCTGGAAGTGATGCGCGAGCTGATTGCTCCAGGAATTACCACAAAGGCCCTTGACAAGGCCGCGCGAACTTATATTGAGAAATGCGGGGCAAAACCCAGTTTCCTGGGATACCGTAATTTCCCCGCTTCGACGACCATTTCGGTGAACAGCCAGGTTATACACGGTGTGCCTGGCAGTTACAGGCTTACGGAAGGCGACATTGTCAGCGTTGACGTAGGCGCGTTCAAGGATGGCTATCACGGCGATGTTTGCAGGACTTTCACGGTAGGAAAAGTAAACCCGGCGGCGCAGCGGCTGATAAACGTTACGCGGGAGTGCTTTTTTGAAGGGTTAAAGTTTGCCAGGGCAGGCGGCCGGCTGCACGACATTTCGTCCGCCATACAAAGGCACGCGGAAAGCGCGGGATATTCGGTTGTAAGGGAGTATATCGGCCACGGCGTGGGCAGGAATCTGCACGAACCGCCCGATGTCCCGAACTTTAAGCCCAAAGGGCGCGGCCCCGTTCTTTCGCCCGGTATGACCTTCGCCGTTGAGCCGATGGTAAACGCCGGCGGACACGAAATCCGAATACTGGACGACGGCTGGACAGTTGTAACCCAGGATGGAAGCCTTTCCGCGCATTATGAAAACACCGTCCTCATTACGCAAGGCGGTCCTGAGCTTTTGACGGTTGTGGCGGAGGATTAGATGGCCGATATTCATGAGCTTTCGGTTGGGCAGATTGTTTTTTCAAAGAGCGGCAGGGACAGAGGAAAGCCTTTCATCATCGTTGCGGTTGAGGGGAATTATGTCCGGCTGGCTGACGGGAAGCTGCGAAGCAGTCAAAAACCTAAATTGAAAAAACGTATGCATATACAACCGGTTAAGTGCATAGACGAAGAATTAAGGAAAAAAATTACGGAACGCAGCGCGGTTTCCGACGCGGAACTACGCAAGGCGCTGGAAACGTTCCTTTGCGATAAATGATTATGGTGATTTCGCTATGCGAAATTTAGATTCAAATTCTTTTTGGACTGTCAAAAAGAATCAAAAAACGCTAAGGAGGTTATTGCCCTTGCCAAAGGAAGATGTTGTCGAGATGGAAGGAAGGGTGCTTGATAAGCTGCCGAATGCCATGTTCAAGGTTGAGCTTGAGAACGGGCATCAGATTATTGCGCATATTTCCGGAAAACTCAGGCTTAATTTTATTAGAATTATACCGGGCGATAAGGTCCTTATCGAAATGTCGCCCTACGATTTAACTAAAGGGCGCATTATATGGCGTGATAAGTAAACAAGCAGAAAAGGGGAAAGCGTTATGAAGGTCAGACCGTCGGTTAAGCCTACGTGTGAATCGTGCAAGATTATTAAGCGAAGAGGCGTTGTCCGCGTGATATGCGATAAAAACGCCAAGCATAAACAGAGACAAGGCTAAGATTAGCGAGGAGGAAACAGGAATGGCTCGTATTTCCGGTGTGGATTTACCGAGAGAGAAACGCGTTGAAATAGGGCTTACCTATATATTTGGAATCGGACGGTCAAGCTCTAACAGGATACTTGCGGAGGCGGGCGTAAACCCCAACACAAGGGTTAGGGATTTGACGGACGACGAGGCGCAGAAGATCCGTGAAATAATTGAAAAGACGCAGACCGTTGAAGGCGATTTACGCAGGGAAGTGGCCTTGAACATCAAGCGTTTGGTCGAGATAAGCTCCTACCGCGGGATCAGGCACCGCAGAGGCTTGCCCGTACGCGGACAGCGCACGCGCACCAATGCCCGTACGCGTAAAGGTCCGCGCAGAACTGTCGCCAACAAGAAAAAGTAATTAGGTAGGAAATTTCGCTGACGCGAAATCCTGACTTAAATTCTTTTTGGATTGCCAAAAAGAATCAAAAAACAGGAGGAGAAATATGCCGAGAAAGCCAGCTAAGAAGGGTGCCGTCCGCAGACGCCGCGACAAGAAGTTTGTGGACAGGGGACAGGCACACATACAGTCTACGTTTAATAATACCATCGTAACGATAACCGACGCCGGCGGCAATACGCTTACCTGGGCTTCGGCGGGCGGGCTTGGGTTTAAGGGCTCCAGAAAATCCACCCCCTATGCCGCTCAGATGGCGGCTGATTCCGCCGCAACCGCGGCCAAGGATTTCGGCTTGAAGGTAGTGGAAGTATTCGTAAAAGGCCCGGGCAGCGGGCGTGAAGCGGCTATACGCGCGCTTTCCGTGGCGGGGCTTGAGGTTACGATGATCAAGGACGTCACCCCCGTGCCCCATAACGGCTGCCGTCCGCCTAAACGCAGACGCATATAATAGGAGGTAAAAATGGCGAGATATACAGGCCCGGTTTGCCGGTTGTGCCGCAGGGAAGGCGAGAAGCTGTTCTTAAAAGGTGAAAAGTGCAATAAGAGTATTTGCCCCATTACCGTCAGGACCCTGAAAAAGAGGGGCTTGCAGCCGGGGCAGCATGCCGACGCTAGAAGGCGGCAGATGTCCGAATACGGGCTGCAATTGCGTGAGAAGCAGAAAGCAAAGCGCATTTACGGCGTTTTGGAAACCCAATTCAGGAATTATTATGAAGAAGCCGCAAGGATCAAAGGCGTAAAGGGCGAGAACCTGTTAAGGCTTTTGGAACTTCGGCTGGACAATATTGTGTTCAGGCTGGGTTACGGGCGTTCGCGTTCGGAAGCCAGACAGGTTGTGCGTCATAATTTGATAAGGGTAAACGGGAAGAAGATCAATATACCGTCGTATAAGTGTAAAAAAGGCGATGTTATTGAGGTTAAGACCAATGCCTTGGATTACCAGCGTTTTAAGGATGTTTTGGATGTAACCTCCGGCAGGACTGTGCCGGCCTGGCTGGATGCCAACCACGACAAACTGAGCGGCACGATACTCCAGATTCCCAGCAGAGATCAAATTGACATTCAAATACACGAAACGCTTATTGTCGAATTGTACTCCAAATAATAAATCGATATTACTTGAATTATCCGTGTCAAATATGGTAATATTTTACATGGGGATACTTATGTCCATGACACGGTATATCGTTAAGGAGGTACAATACGAATGTTTGAATTTCAAAAGCCGCACATAGAGGTTGTGGAGCTGTCCGAGGACGGCAAACACGGGGTTTTCGTCATTGAGCCGTTGGAGCGGGGTTATGCTACGACTTTGGGGAATTCCTTGCGCAGGATTTTATTATCAAGTCTGCCGGGGATTGCCGTAAGCAGTATTAAGATAGACGGCGTACTGCACGAGTTCAGCACAATACCCGAGGTCAAAGAGGATGTAACCGAGATTATACTGAATCTTAAAGGGCTTGCGCTTAGAAGCAACACGGACTCCTTCGAGACGAAAAGGGCGACTATTGATGTTGTGGGCCCCTGTGTGATTACGGCGGCTAATATTACGGTTGACGCCGATGTTGATATCGTTAACCCGGATTTGCATATCGCCACGTTGTCGGACGGCACGGACAGCAAATTTTACATGGAAATGGTCATAACGCGAGGGCGCGGATATATCGGGGCCGAGAAAAGCAAAAAATCGGAGGCGCCTATTGGGCTGATACCTATTGATTCCGTGTATACGCCTGTTGAGAGGGTGAACTTCCTTGTGGAAAACACCCGTGTCGGGCAGATGACGGACTATGACAAGCTGACGCTGGACGTCTACACCAACGGAACGGTTACTCCGGATCAGGCGGTCAGCCTTGGGGCGAAGATTTTAAGCGAGCACCTCAATCTGTTCATTAACCTCAGCGACAACGCGAAGCATACGGAAATCATGGTGGTTAAGGATGACGATAAGAAGGAAAAGGTGCTGGAGCTTTCCATCGAGGAGCTGGATTTAAGCGTGCGTTCGTATAATTGCCTGAAGCGCGCGGGTATCAATACGGTTGAGGATTTGGCGTCAAAAACCGAGGAAGATATGATGAAGGTTCGTAACCTGGGACGCAAGTCTAAGGAAGAGATATTGCAAAAGCTGACGGAACTGGGCCTTGGCCTTGCCCCGTCGGATGATTAATATGTGTGTGGGGCGGTTTGTGATCGCCCGGCTACCTGCAAGATCCATCAGGAGGAATAAAAATGACTAGATACAGGAAGCTTGGCTGGAAGTCCGATCTGCGTAAAGCGAATTTACGTAACTTGACGACCAATCTGCTTTATCACGGCAGGATAAAGACTACCGTGCACAGAGCCAAAGAGGTGCGCGGTATGGCGGAGCGGTTGATAACCCTTGCCGTAGCCGAGAAGGATAACTTTACCGAGGTGACGGCCGAGGTTAAGGTTCCCAAACGCGACGCTTCAGGCAAACGCATTAAGGAAGAGGTAAACGGCAAGCAGGTTACCGTTTTTGAAACCGTCACAAAAACCATCCATAAGGATAACCCGTCGCGGCTGAACGCCAGACGTAAGATGCTGAGCGTGCTGTACCCCGTAACGGCGGTGCCGGAGGACGGGCGCAAGAAAAAGGCGTTATCCTATTCGGTAGACATGCCACGTAAGCTGTTTGACGAGATCGCGCCTAAGTATGTTGACAGAAAAGGCGGATATACGCGTATTGTAAGGATCGGCCAGCGCAAGGGCGACGGGGCCGAGATGGCTTACCTGGAATTGGTTTGATTGTCTAGTTCAATTGAATATTATTTATAAAGCAAGCTAAAAAGTATTTAAACTTTTTGGCTTGCTTGTATTTGGAGGAATTGTGTCTGTTGAATAAATGATAAAGGAGGGTTTACTGTTTAAACCCTCCTTACGTTATAACTTCCCCGTTAAGTCAATTTAACCTTGTGGAATGTCTTTTTCCCCTTGCGGATTATTAATTCGCCGTCTTTAAAGTCGCCGGCGGTAATTAATTTGGCGGGGTCGTCGGCTTTTTCGCCGGAGAGGGTTATGCCGCCCTGTGCGATGAGACGGCGGGCTTCTGAAATCGAAGGCGCAAGCCCCGTGCGCGCCAACAGGGCGGGCAGGCTCATGCCGTCCAGCTCCGGCGGCTCAAGCTCGGTTATGGGCATAGCCGCGTTATCGCCTCCGCCGCCAAACAGGGCCGCCGCCGCGTCTTGAGCTTCCCGGGCGGCTTGCTCCCCGTGGATAAGGCTTGTAATTGAATGAGCCAGAACCTTTTTAGCCTCATTGATATCCCCGGATACTATGCGCTCGATTTCGTCAATGGGCAGGAAAGTAAATATTTTCAAGTATTTTTCCACATCGCGGTCGTCCGTATTGCGGAAGTACTGGAATAATTCGTATGGCGATGTCCTGTTGGGGTCAAGGTAAATCGCGCCGCCCAGGGACTTGCCCATCTTTTCGCCGTCCGCGCGGGTCAGCAGGGCGAAGGTCAGGCCGTACGCGTCTTTTTGCTCGATACGGCGGATCAGGTCTACCCCGGCGATGATATTGCTCCACTGGTCGCGCCCGCCCATCTGCATGGTGCAGCCGTAGCGGCGGTTTAACTCAAGGAAGTCATATGCCTGCAACACCATGTAATTAAGCTCGAATAGCGAAAGCCCGGCCTGGCGCTCCATGCGCGTGCGGAAAGCGTCGGCGGTGAGCATTTTGTTCACGGAAAAATGCACGCACACCTCACGCAATGTCTGCACGTAATTCATGTGCATCAGCCAGTCCGCGTTGTTCGCCATTATCGCCCTGCCGTCCGAAAAGTCCAGAAACTTCTCAAACTGCGCCCGTATCCCGCGCACATTCCGCTCAATCTCCTCAACTGACATCATTTGGCGGGATTCCATTTTATCCGTCGGGTCGCCGATCATGCCGGTTCCGCCCCCCATCAGGGCGATTGGCACATGCCCCGCCCTTTGCAGATGGATCATTGCCATAACCGTAAGCATATGTCCTATGGTTATGCTGTCCGCGGTGGGGTCGTAGCCGATATAAAATGTTACCTTTTCCTTGCCTAAAAGCTCGCGTATTTCTTCGGGATGGGTCGCCTGTTCAATGAACCCGCGTTCCGTCAATACATCGTAAACGTTCATTTGCAACACTCCTTTTCATAATAAAAAATCGCCCCTTGTTAAACAAAGGACGAGATATGACTCGTGGTACCACCTTTTTTCGTTTGGAGGAAATGCGCTCCAAACCTCAACACGCGCTGTAACGGGCGCTCCCCGGCGTTGGCTGCGGAAGTTTCCCGCCGCGGGTCGTAAATCCGCCCAACGATATGTTATATGGCTTTATCCAATACCAAACCCGAATGCAGATAAGACGGGGTTTTGCGTATGGCTTCCTCCGGTGAGCGGTCCACGCGGTAATTGTAATAAAACGACAACTGCCGGAAATCCATATGCGCCGCCGCCGGAAGCTGCAACAGCTCCACAGTGCGTTCATAAACGGCATTTGCCGCCTGTGCCGCGCCGGAAACGCTGTGCCCGAAAGCCAGGAAATCCAAATCGTGAATTTTGCCGGGCGAAAAGCTGAGGTAATCTCCATCCCTGTGAACCGACACGCCAATGCCGTCAAGCAGCGTATTATAGGACAACGCGATGTCCTTTAGCTCACCGGCGTAGCGCGTCAGCTCCGGGCTGTGCTCTTGTTTCATCCCAAAGCTTACGGCGGTATTGTAGGCGTTTACAAACATGGATACGTCTTCCTCAACCCATTGCTTGCTTTTGTCAAAGCTTTCATGAAGGACATTGACATAATAGCTCTCAGTGTTCAGCGACAGGTATTTTGCGCAGTCCCTCATTTCCGTCACGTTCCTGCACACCGCCCCCACAAAGTCCGAAACATCCCGCTTCATTGAGGTATTCCTAGTCACCTGAGCGCCAGGCCGCATATGCCCGGAGGCGTTTCCGGCATATGTACTCAACACGCTTTTCGCGCTCTTGTCCGGGCCGGACTGCCTTTGCATAATAAACGGCTGGTAAATATTGTAATAATAAACATTGGTCAGCATACAAAGACACCTCCCCTTTTACGCTCTGTATATTACATTATACAGCAATGCTAGAAAAAGTAAACAATTATTTTGTTTATCGGCAAAAAAAGTATTGATTGTTTATGGAAACTATTTTATAATTAAAGTCCAAGTGGTTGAAAGTGGAGTATTGGGCATACTCGGTGGAATGTCTGTGTCTGATATATCCTTTTTGAACGGGGGTGATGATAAATTGTTTCGCAGCGAGCATTTCCATAACATAGACGCCAAGGGAAGAATGATCGTTCCCGCCAGATTCAGGGAGGCTCTGACGGATCAGTTTATCATCACCAAAGGCCTTGACAAATGCCTGTTTGTTTTTACAATGGACGAGTGGAGGCTGCTTGAGCAAAAAATCGAGAACCTGCCGATGGCGGACGCGGGCGCGCGGAAGTTCCTGCGGTTTTTCTTCGGCGCGGCCTGTGAAAGCGAGCGGGACGAGCAGGGCAGGGTGCTGATACCAACCAATTTGCGCAGATATGCTGAAATAACGAAGGAGATAGTGACCGTCGGCGTTGCGCGGCGGCTGGAAATATGGAGCAGGGAAATCTATGAGCAGTACTTTAACGACGACGCGCTTGACGAGGACGTCGCCGTTAAGATGGCCCTGCTTGGGATATAAAATGGATACCTCCGGCTTCAGGCATGTATCCGTTTTGGCGGATGAAAGCGTGGACGGGCTTGCCGTAAAGCCGGGCGGGATTTATCTGGACGGAACCTGCGGCGGCGGCGGACACTCGGCTTTAATAGCGGAAAGGCTTAACGGAAAAGGCCGGTTAATTTGTGTTGACAGGGATAATGACGCTGTTTCCGCCGCCGGTAAACGGTTAAAAAAATTCGGAAATATAACTTTTGCACGGGACAATTTTTCAAACGTTAACATTATATTGGACAAGCTGGGGATAAAGTTGCTGGACGGGGTTCTTTTGGATTTGGGCGTCTCCTCGTGGCAGTTGGATGAGCCGTCCCGCGGCTTTTCTTTTCTCCATCCGGCGCGGCTGGATATGCGCATGGACAGGGAAGCGGGGAAGGATGCCCGGGAAATCGTAAATACCTATGACGAAGAGCGGCTCAAACGCATTTTTACAGATTTTGGGGAAGAGCGGTACGCCGGACGCGTGGCGCGGGCCATCGTCCGGGAAAGGGCGGTCAAGCCCGTGGAGACGACTTCGGAGCTTGCGGCTATTGTCAGCGGGGCAATACCCCGCGCATCGTGGGAGCAGAACAAGCATCCGGCGACCCGGGTGTTTCAGGCCATCCGCATAGAGGTGAACAACGAGCTGGACGGCCTTGGACAGGCCTTGCGCGATATATCGGCGCGGCTTAACGCGGGCGGGCGGTTTTGCGTCATTACCTTTCATTCATTGGAGGACAGGATTGTAAAGAATACCTTCAAGAGCCTGGCCGATCCCTGCGAATGCCCGCGTTCCTTACCCTATTGCGTTTGCGGTAAGGAGGCAAGCGTTAAAGCGGTGACAAAAAAGCCAATAATTCCGTCTGACGAGGAAATCGCGGAAAACCCGCGCGCGCGAAGCGCAAAACTTAGAATAGTTCAAAAGATATAAAGTAAGGGGGGGTTAATATGTCTCAGGCTGTCAGAAAATCCAAATATGAGGATAGCTACGCCAGATATCTTAATGATGGCGGACGCGTTTCAAGGCCTGTAATAAGGGAGCCGGAGCGCAGGGTTCCAAAGCCTGAGGTTAGGATGCCGAAGCCGGAGGTCAGGGCGCTTAAACAACGGCAGGTTCCTCAATATGCGGAGCCTGATTTCAGCATAGAGATATCGCGCCCGCGCAAAAAGGCTTTCGTCAGGGCAATTACATATACCTTGATTTTCCTCGGGGCGTTCCTGTGCGTGTTTTCGATTGCGTATATAGAATCGCGCAAATTTGAGCTTAACGCCCTGCACAGTGAGCTGACGCGGCTAAAGAAAGACAACCATGTGCTGAGGAGCCAAATACATGAAACCTATAACCTTGTGGAGGTTGAGCGCTACGCGATTGATGTTTTGGGGATGCAGAAGCCGGACGAGTCCCAATTTGTGTATATCGACGCGGTAAGCGTCAGTTATGTTGTGCGCCACGATATAGAGGAAAATGAACTCCGCTTGCTGGACGTCGTAAAGGATATGTTCGCGTCCGTAGCCGGGCTGATAAGGACGGATAGATAGCATGGCCTCACACGATAAAAAGACCGCGGCGCATATAACGGGCCTTACGCTGTTTAAGTTTTTGACGCTGCTTGCGGCGAGCATGGCGGCGCTTGTTTTTATGGCTTCAAGGATATATTACTATCAGGATGTCCATGGGGACGAATTCGAGCGCAGGGCCATTAATCAGCTTATGAGAAGCGCGCTGGGCAGCGAGTCCGCCGTTATTCCCAACAGGGGGGCGATAATGGACCGCAACCACCATACCCTTGCGTACTCAAGCATCGTCTACACCGTTTTTATGGACGTACGTATGCTGGACGGGCGCACGGACGAACAAAAGGAAAATACCATCAAGAAAACCGCGGAAATCATGGACATACCGGAATCGGACCTTTGGGCGCTGCTTGCCAAAAACCCGGACGGCAGCCTTGTCCACAATACCCATTACAGGGTTATATCCCATCAGAACCCACAGGAAATAGCATCCGCGCTCAACGCTGAGAGACTCCACGACATTTATACCGAGGAGGACACAAAGCGCTTTTACGCCTATGGAACGGCCGCGTCGCAGATAATAGGCTTCCAGCGCGGCGAATCGCTGTGGGGGATCGAATCCCGGTACAACAGGCAGCTTACCGGTGTAAACGGGCGTGTATTCCGCCTTTACGACTCCAGCGGGCGCGGCGTTATCACCGAACGCGTCCCGCCGCAGGACGGCAATACGGTCATCCTCACGCTGGACTTGATTATCCAGCAAAAAGCGGAAAGCGTCGTCGCGAAATACGGCCACGAATATAATGTTGACTACGCCGCCGCCATTGTAATGAACCCGCACACCGGCGAGGTAATCGCCATGGCCGCTTACCCCTCCTTCGACCTGAACGACCCGATGAACCCCGAGCTGATAACCAACCCCCGGCTGGCAGACGAATGGGCGTTGCTGGGCCTTGGAAGCAGGGAGCTTGCCAATAACTTCGACACCATATGGAAAAACTTCAACATAACGCACACATTTGAGCCCGGCTCAACATTCAAGCCCATAACCATCGCCGCCGCCCTTGAGGAAGATATCATCGGCAGGTCGGACACAAGGACGGACAGCTATTTCTGCGGCGGCAGCAAGGTTTACGCCGGGCATACCATGCGCTGCCACAGGCGAAGCGGGCATGGCTGGGTTAACCTGCGCGAGGCTATCGCGTATTCCTGCAACGTGGCGTTAATGGAGATATCGGAAAAATCGGGGAGCGCTGTTTTTTACAAATATCAACGGGATTTCGGTTTCGGAGAGCTGACCGGGATCGATTTACCGGGCGAGGAAAGCGCAAGCGCCCTTATACACAGGCTGTCAAACCTGAACGCGTCGGAGCTTGCCGCGTCCAGTTTCGGGCAGAGATTCAACTGCACGCCCCTGCAAGCCATAAACTCATTCAGCGCGCTTATAAACGGCGGCTACCTTTACAAGCCCTACATAGTCTCCCAAATCGTCGATTCCCGGAACCGCCTTGTCTACGACCGCAAACCGGAGGTCGTCCGCCAGGTCATATCGCAGGAAACCTCGGATTGGATGCGCGAGGCAATGGTCGATACCTTCGTATACGGCACGGGCGCGCGCGCAAGGGTCGCGGGCCACGATATAGGCGGCAAATCCGGCACGGCTGACCAGGGCCGCGAAGGCGAACCGGGCCACCACGCCGCCGCCTCCTTCATCGGATATTTCCCCGCCGATGACCCGCAATACGTCGTTATGACCATAATCTACAACCCCAAAGTCGGCGACACGCCCTCCGCCTCCTTTATGTTCACGGAGCTTGTACTCGACATCATAAACTACAAGCGTATACCGCCCTCATCCCAAGCCCAGGCCGGGAGCGGCTCCGTATTCCTTGACGACTACACCGGCGTGCCCGTGTGGCAGGCCGCTCAAACGCTTAACAGATTAAACGCCGATTTCCAATTCGTCGGCAACGGCGACATCGTTGTGGGCCAATTCCCCAAACCCGGCGAGCGCATTTCCCAAAACGCCACCGTATTTCTGATGGTCGAGCGTACCTCGGACGACGAGCTGGCCGAGGTTCCCAACCTCGACGGCCTGACCCTGCGCCAGGCCCGCACGGCTCTGTTGGAAGCCGGTTTCGTACCCATGGTAACCTTCGACAACCCGTCAAACAACTACGAAGACCTCAACCGCGTCTACCTCCAAATGCCCGACGCGTGGCAGAAGGTTACTCCGGGGATGGAGGTTCGGATGAAGGTTAGGATTGATTGAATAACAGGCTTTGTTTGATAAATTGATTGATAAGCAGATAATTTATATTTTCGGAAGGTATGATTAAAAATGAAAGGAACAGATATATTAGGCAATGATTTTGACGTTGAGTGCATCGGCTGTGCGTTATCAGACAATACCCTTGTTCCCGTCGGGGGAATAATAAAAGAAACGGATAATTTTATTTTACTTCAAGACATTGAAGTTCCGATAAAAGGGTTTTTAGTTATCGCCTCTAAACAGCACATCAAGTCGTTTATTGAATTACCAAAACCGCAGGCAGTTGAATTTTTTAAGTTGTGCTACGATGCAAGGGCTGCTCTTGGAAATTTTGAAGATATTAACGATTGCACTTTCATTCAAGAAGAAAGAAGCGGGCATTTTCATTTTTGGATATTGCCGAAATATAAATGGATGAATGATTTATTTGATGATTCTATATCATCAATAAGACCGATTATGAAATATGCGGAAAAAAATCTGAAATCGGAAGAAAACATTGAAGATATACAAAAGTGCGTTGAGCGGTTAAAGTTATTATTAAACGAATAGTATAGCGTTATAAACCATTTTACCTATCAAAGCCAAATAAAAGATGGGGGAAATGCTATATGATGATTTATGACGCAATTATGCTTGCCCTCGTTGCGGTATCAATAGGAGTGTTAATAGGCGCCGGTTACGCAAAGGGCAAAGGCCATAAAGCGTGTACGATCAAAAAAACCGATTTGGATAAGCCCGGGCTTGCCGATGAGGATTTTGAGCATATAAGCAAGACATGCAGCGGATGGTATAGGGTCAGCAAGTTTTGGTGCTGTATTCACTATTCCTTATCCGTTTACGCCGTCGCCGCGTCAATAATAACGGTCTATATAGCGACCTCGGAAGATTTTGCGGTATCGGCCGTTGTATTGTACTCAATCATTTCCTTGGTTTGTACGGTGACTTCACTTATCTTGAGATGCGATACGAAAACCATTATTATCAGAAGCTCCTTTAATATGATGCAGACAATGATATATAAATGCAAAATGGGTAAATGCACAGTTGAGGATCTTATTGATTGTTTTGATGAATGCGAAAGAAGGATAACCGAGTTTTATATATGAATTATAATTTTGATGCGGAAATCGGTGGGATTACATTATTTTTTACCGCAAGCCCCGATGTGTTTTCGCCCAAAGGGGCGGACGCGGGGACAATGGCGATGCTTGATGCGGCGAAGCCGTTCCTTGTACCCGGCGCGAAGGTGCTGGATTTGGGCTGCGGATACGGGCTTGCCGGTATTTACGCCGCGAAAATGTGCGGTGCGGAGAATGTTGTTATGAGTGATATTTCAGCGGAAGCTTTGCGCCTTAGCGCCGTAAATGCCGAATTAAACGGCTTGAATCCGTTTCCGGTTATTGTTGAAAGCGATTGCTTTAAAAACATCAGCCTTGCCGGTTTTGATTTAATCTTGTGTAATCCGCCCTACCATACCGATTTTTCCGTTCCGAAAGAGATGATTGAGAAAGGCTTTAACCGCCTTAAAATCGGCGGGCGCCTTTTTATGGTTACGAAACGCCTTTCCTGGTATAAAAACAAAATAACCGCGGTTTTCGGCGGCGTTAAGGTCACCGAAACGAACGGTTATTTTATCTTTTCCGCCGAACGGCGGCAGTCTTCAAGAGCCAGAATTTAGAAGCGGCTTGTTTCGTGCAGGATATTTTTCAAGCCGGACACGTCCTGCTGGTTAGCCGGGGGAGCGGGGTGATAATAGCCCTTGGACGCCGCTATTTTATACAGGTCGTATTGGAACTTCTCGTCGCTGTCGCGCATTTGCTGAAACGTCTGGCGCAGGTTTTGGTCGTTGCACTCCACGATAACCTTGGCGTAAGAGGCAAGGCTCGCCTTTGTCCCGCTCAGGATGTCGGATACCATGTCTTTTTCATGCATATTATTTTCCTCCTCGTCTTAAATTCTTAAAGCATCTGGACAAGCTTTTGCACGCTCCGCTGGGCTTCTGTAGCGGCCTGCTGGAACATTTGCTTAATCTGCGGATCCTGGCACTGGTTTGCGTAAGCGCCGAGCTTGCTGGCCGTTGTAATGTGGCAGCTCACGACCTCGCGTATCGAGCTAAGTTCCATCTGGTTAAAATTAGCCATAATAAACTGCTCCTTTCACTATTAATGTTGATAGGACTACAGTAATATTTTGGCTAAGTTTCAAAATAATATACATGATTAGATTATTTATACCAAGCTGCAATGTAAGTGTTGCTTTGATTGCAGCTTGGCATTAACTCAAATCCTTAAACACATCCCTGATGGACAACTGATGCGTTCCGTCCTCCGCTTGCTGTATGGTTACGCGGTTGCCGCTCTGGCCTCTGCGGCGGTTAGTGCCGTAGTGTACGGGGTTTCCCGCGCTTTTTTCCGGTTCGCCGGTATCGGGGCGGTTTGCCGCGTCGTTTTTGTTCAGCTTCTCCATTATTTCCATCGCGCGGTCAATAACGGCTTTGGGCAGGCCCGCAAGCCTTGCCACATGTATGCCGTAGCTTCTGTCCGCCCCGCCCTTCGCGATTTTATGCAGGAACAGGATATTTTCGCCGGATTCCCGGACTAAAACATTGTAGTTTACAACGCCGGGGATTTTGCCTTCAAGCTCGGTCATTTCGTGGTAATGGGTGGCGAACAGGGTTCTTGCCCCCACGCCTTTTTCGTCCGCGATGTATTCAAGGGTTGCCCACGCGATTGACATGCCGTCGTAAGTGCTTGTGCCGCGCCCTATTTCGTCAAGGATGATAAGGCTGTGCTTTGTGGCGTTGTTAAGGATGTTGGACACCTCGGCCATCTCGACCATAAAAGTTGATTGCCCCGTGGCAAGGTCGTCCGACGCGCCGACGCGCGTGAACAGCTTGTCCGCCACGCCGATATCCGCCGAAACCGCCGGAACGAAGCTGCCGGTTTGCGCCATAACGAGTATAAGCGCCACCTGCCGCATATAGGTGGACTTGCCCGCCATATTCGGGCCGGTCAGCGTCAGGAGTCTGTCCGTTTCCATATTTATTCGCGTGTCGTTTGGAATAAACGCGCCGTCAAGCATCCGCTCGATAACGGGATGCCGTCCGTCTATTATATCAATAATCCCGGCCGTATTAATCTTAGGCCTGACATATTTATTCCGCTCCGCCGTCTCCGCGAGGCTTTGCAGCGCGTCAATCACCGCCAAAGCGTTTCCCGCGTGCTGGATGCGCGTGACCTCGGCGGAAATCCGCGCCGTAATATCGCGCCACAGCTCAAGCTCAAGCGACGCGATCCGTTCGTCAGCCGTCAGTATGCGTTCCTCTATCTCCTTCAGCTCGGCGGTGGCGTAACGCTCACAGCCCGAGAGGGTTTGTATGCGTTTGTAGCGTTCGGGGGCCATGTGAAGATATGAATTAGTTATTTCAATGTTATAGCCGAAAACCTTGTTGTATTTAATTTTAAGGGTTTTTATGCCCGTACCGGCGCGTTCCTTTGCCTCCAGCTCCAATATGAGCGACGCTCCCATGTTCTTTGCATGGCGGAAATCGTCCAGTTCGGCGTTATAGCCGCCCCGTATGAAACCGCCCGCGTTCAGTTGACTGGGCGGGTCGTCGGCTATTGAGTTATGTATTAGGTCATGGATATCCGGCAATGTGTCCGTTTCGGCGCGGAAATAGGAAAGGAACGCCGAGACGCACGGCTCAAGCAGCTTCTTGACTTCCGGCAGAACGGCGGCCGTGCGTTTTAACGCCAGCAGATCGCGCGCGTTAGCCAAGCCGTATGTAACGCGCCCCATTACGCGCTCAATGTCAGCCGCGTTTCCCAGCGCTTCCCGCAGGCTGTCGCGCATAAAGCCGTTTCGTTTCAGTTCCTCCACCGCGTCCAAGCGCGTTTCGATTTTGCCCGCGGAAGTTAAAGGCTCGGTAAGCCAGCGGCGCAGCGCGCGTGCGCCCATGGCGGATTTTGTTTTGTCCAGCACCCACAGGAGAGAACCTGCCTTTTTTCTGTCCCTAAGGGACTCGGTAAGCTCCAGGTTCCGGCGCGAGGCCGCGTCGATGGCCAGATATTCGCCGCTGTTGTATAGTTTTACCGATGTTATATGCGACAGGGATATTTTCTGCGTTTCCCGCAGATAGGACAGCAGCCCGCCCGCCGCGCGGATGGCGTCGCTGTCACCCTCCACGCCAAACCCCTCAAGGTTATGCACCTTAAAATGGTCAAGCAGGATGTCCCTCGCGGACTTAATTTCAAAGGTATACCCGTTCCGTTCAGTAAGCCTGAACGCGCCTATCCCGCCGGGCATGAAACCCTCCGGGGAAACCACTTCAGCCGGGGTAAAGCGCGTAAGCTCGTCCAACAGTTTATTGGCGTCCTTTGCGATGGAATATGTATAGAACTCGCCGGTGGAGATATCGGCGGCGGCTATGCCAATCCTTTTCCCGTCCCCGCAAACGGCGGCGACATAGTTGTTTTTCGCGCCGTCAAGAATGTTTTGGTCAAGGATGGTTCCGGGCGTCACAACCCTTACCACGTCGCGCTTTACAATGGTTTTCGCCGTTTTCGGGTCCTCAAGCTGCTCGCAGATAGCCACTTTATATCCCTTTTCGATAAGCCTTGCCACGTACCCGTCAGCCGCGTGATGGGGCACGCCGCACATGGGCGCGCGCTCCTCCATGCCGCAGTCGCGCCCGGTAAGAACCAAATCCAATTCCCGTGAAGCAATCAGCGCGTCATCAAAAAAAAGCTCATAAAAATCCCCAAGCCTGAAAAAAACCAAGCAATAAGGATGTTCGTTCTTTATCCTCATAAATTGTTCCATCATTGGCGTCATGCCGCCCATCGCAATCCCTCAATCCATAGAATTTATACTTGACAAAAGCTCCCGTATATATTATACTATAACACAACTCAAGGGCTATTAACAGCCCCGGACATAATATAGGGGTATAATGTAACGGCAGCATACCGGTCTCCAAAACCGTTCGTGAGGGTTCAAATCCTTCTACCCCTGTACAAGTAAAAGTCCCGTAAAATTAACGTTTACGGGACTTTTGTCGTTACAACATCAAGAGATTCTCAAAACAGGGCAAATGGAAATTAACGTTAATTCGTTCCAAGTAACATCCGGTAGGCTCAACTAATTGCAACCATTACGCCACCCATCTGCCATCCGTGCCGTCACCCAGACGTCACCCGGAACGCCACCACATCACAGATTAACTCATGTGTCGTGCTTTCAAGGTTTCAATATTTAGAGTGAAATGGGGATGAATACACATTCAACCTTTTTTTCATAGAAATTTTATCGCAACTATCGCAACATTGCAACAAATGTTGATTTTTCAACAATGTGCGGCAGTTGAGATAGTTGCGATGGTTTTTGCAAAAAGACTGTCTAATTCGATTCGACACGCGCCGTTGACTCACCCGCACTTAGAATTCAGGATTGATATATAGACTTTGTGTTTTTTAGTTACAATACTAGTTGCTATTCCCCTTGGCAGACGATAGTATACTGGTGTATAAATCACTGCTTATATACATTCCGATTTGAATTAGCTTGTCTATTTCAGGCTTTACATCAGTAATGAATCCCTTACCCTTTGCCGCCAACAATATCCCTAATGTGCCTGTTATGTTAAGTCCTATGTTTCGGGCATACTTTCGTGCAAGCAAATCATCAAGGATACATAAGTCGGCGGACAACTCCATTGCCAACATCATTGTTTCAACTTCACCTTCGTGCAAGCTTGTGGCAAACAGTATCTTAGCTTGATTATTTTGAATTTTTATGATATCTATCCAAGTATAATCTGTAATAAAATCTTTATCATTTGCCGGATAATCCAGAATAACTTCTTTGTACACAGCTTCTGGGATAGCAATTTCCCCGTACAGATGTTTTAGCAAGTCGAGTCGCCCAATTTTCTCTAATAATATCAAAGGGGTTGAGTTGGCGACAATTATTGGACTACCCATTTACATACCTCTCAGCGTTTAAAACATCATTTTCAAGCTCTTCATCAAGATGTGTTCCCTCAAAACGAAATACCGGTATTTGATGATCGCCAAGGTATCTAATGAATTCATATTTTGTGAACCCAGCCAATTCGGCAGCTTGCCCTAGGCTTAATTTTTCATCTTTGTAAAATTTCAAAGCTATAGCGCGTTTAGCTTCTTTTTCAAACTCCTTAGTGGATTGCCGGGTTGACAATACTATGTTTTCAGGTATAGATATGATTAACGACATTAGTCTCATCTCCAATCTCATATATTAATGTTAGCACAATTCTCATATGGCGGCAAGCAGTTTTCAAACAATTACAAAACGTAATACATATCCCTAGCCCTCTTTCATGAAAATTTAATCGCAACTATCGCAACATCGCAACAAACGTTGATTTTTCAACAATGTGTGGCAGTTGCGATAGTTGCGATGATTTTTGCTAAAAAACTGGTTGACTCGATGTCATAACACCTAAATCGTCACTCACCTGTTATTACAGTCCCAATCAATTCAACCGGCTTGCTGTCATGGTTTCCAAATATACTGGCCTGTATCTTGTCCGCCGCTTCTCTACCGACAAAATCCAGAATATGTGAATATATGTCCATTATTGTGGAAAGGTTAGCGTGTCCTAACCGTGCTTGAGCAATTTTGGGGCTGATCCCGGCTGTTAGCATTATCGTTGCGTTTGTGTGCCGCATATCATGAAGTCGAATGCGCTTAAGCCCTGATTTTTCAAGGAAATTCTTGAATTTATCGGAAAAGTATGTTAGTGTGTAAGGTAAGCCGTTCTTTTGCGCTACTATGTAGCCTGTGTCATGGAATAACCGCCCTTGATCCGATTTCCTTCGCTCGTAGTCCGTATAGGCTTCTAAAAAGTTGTATCGGCATGTCGATAGTTCGATTACTGCTTTGTGTCTTTGGGGCCTTCTCAATCAACTTTCCATTAGACATAGCAAGAGTACGTGAAATGGTAATTTTTGACTGCTCCCAGCCTATATCACTGTACTTTAGCGCAATCAGTTCGGCGCGTCGGAGTCCTAGACACAAGAGGATGTTAACGGATACGAACAAATCAGTATTGATGGCGTATTCTAAGAGCTGTCGTATCTCTCCTTGATCATATACTTCGGCGGTATATCTCTGAGGTTTGGGAAGATCAACGTCACGGGCGGGGTTCTTAGGGATAAGGCCTAACTTACAAGCTTTACCTAATGCCGCTTGCATGACCATGTGAATATTTCTTAGTGTTTTGTTAGAGATAGGTGAGCCTGATACCGGAGATACGTCTTTGATTTCATTGTAAAACCGCTGTAGCATCATGGTTGTTAATCCTTGTAATCGTACCGTGCCTACCTTTGGTTTAATATAGGCTTCCGCTATCTGCCGGTATCTACGCAGGGTGTTGGGGCTGTGAGTCTTGCCGACGTAGACGTTAAGCCATTCTTCTATCCAATCGCCTACAGTGAAATCATTTTTACCGATGAAGGAATTGGTTTCAAGCTCGTTTAGAATTGTACGCAATCTCTTTTCGGCTTGAGCCTTTGTACCGTTCATCGTTTCGTAATGGCGAATACGTCTACCGGTGATGGGATCAACGCTGATGTTTACAATGATCTTCCATTTAACCGCGCCGTTCTTTGATACTCGTTTTTCAATGTGTCCAGACATTAATATCACTCTCCTTAAATTTTAAGAGAGTGCCGGTTAATGCCCGACACCCTCAACGATGATTATTTACTAAAGCTGAGTTCCCTCTTTTGAGCGGATTCAAGCCATTTTTCAAGATTTCCTTTGTGAATGCGGAATGTGTTTCCGATTCGGATTGTTGGTAAATCCTGTGTATACTTTACGACATTCAAAGCCTTTGTGTAGCCAATTCCAAGGATTTCAGCAAGCATTTTAGGTGTAAGTACATCGGGATAATCACATAATAGTTTTTTAGACATTGCAGAATTCTCCATTCAACATAATAATATATATCTATACCATAGTTGTTTACAGTTACGGGACGCTAATTTTTTGAGTTGCCAATTTTATATATGATACTGTATTGAGCAAGAGCGGCGATGGCGGGTATCACACCCGCCGATATCCGGTTCAAACAGTATCATGCAAACATTTTGGGAAAATCATCGCAACTATCGCAACTACCGCACATGCTTGATATATCAACGTTTTGCGATGGTGTCGATTGTTGCGATGATTTGACTGGAAATACCGTTGACGCAACAATCGTTATTTTGTAGACTTACGACGTTGTATTTGTTGCGTTGTTCTCGCCGGGAGCGTGTTGTTGGTGATAGTTAGTGTCCGGATCCCCGCGCTGTTTGTTGAGATTACCGTCAAGCCCATATGCTCAAGGTTTGGCATGATCTCATTCAGGCGGCGGCTTAACTGGTTAGGTTGTTGAACCCATAGCTTTGATCGGGTGTTGATGTTGTTATCATCAGCCAGTTCATTCAACTTCCCAAACAGGCTAGTGGCTGATCCAGACCATTCGGGTTTGTCACTCATGAACTTAACAACCGCCAAAGCGACGGGATCAGCTTCTAAAGCTTCATCGTTCGCATTGTTCCGGTTGTTGAAATATGCGTCAATGAAGTTGTCGCCGCCCAACCCGGCAGCTTCGGCTATAGCCCACCCCCAGACGGTAAAGTCAGCCATTCTTCCCAACCTTGTTAACTCAACTGTAGGATGGATAGCCATTGCCTTAGACAAAATCGTGAATATGACACCCATGATTAAAGGCCTTGCCGCTTCGAACTCAGCCCACAGCTTTGACTCTGTCTTATACTCTGATGATGAAATGCGTTCTAACTCAAACAGGAGCGATCTATCAAGAAGATCAGCCTTTTGAGCCATCACGTTAATGCCATTTAGAGTTACCGGCTGTTGGAAATCAAGTACCTTCGTATCGTCATCTGAGTAAAGTTGCCTTTTAACGACGGAGCCGCCAGTTGATGCAATACACAACAGATCGCTCATGTCCGGCGAAATATTGCTTATATTGTCAAAACACGGGTAATACTGTTTAGCTAGCCATATCGCTAAATCCTGCCGGGTCTTTGGCATTGCTACCTTAAAACATTTATCGGGATCAACGATGCTCTTGTCCTTCCGCATAGTGGTACTCTTGCTTGCGCCATGAGCGCCAAAGATGATCTTGACAGGATGCGGCATTTCAGAAATGAAACTGGATATAAGCGAAACAGAGTGAAGAAGTTGCGTTTCCTCATTCTTGAAGTTATAGAATTGGTGTAAAAGGGTTATATCATGGTCGCTCCTAGGGACGTCGATTTGTACACCTTTTGTTAAATATCTGCTGTTTTGAAACATGCGTATCTCCTTCCTTGGTAATGGATTTTAAACAGATTTACTCTAACCCTTTGAAAATATGATTCACGTCAATCTAATTTAAAAGAAATGCAAATCATGTTAAACTATCTCCTGGGTGATGGGAATGGAGATATTAAACAAGCTTCAAGAAGAAATGCAAGCAATAGAAAAAAACTCGAAGCATGAGGGATACTGGTACAGCATAAGCGAAGT
>Ga0123353_10000952_pt1 | contig 35375 bp, 34 predicted proteins | sample TergutLab28metaG_3_FD_92763 | JGI IMG/M metagenome (GOLD analysis project Ga0123353, IMG submission 92763) | Labiotermes labralis P3 segment gut microbial communities from Petit-Saut dam, French Guiana - Lab288 P3 | ecosystem: Host-associated > Arthropoda: Insects > Digestive system > Gut ... | reverse complement strand
GTGCGGATATACCGCAAAAATTCCTCAAATATCCGCGGCGGCTCCAGCAATGGCAGAACCTCCGACCCGCCGCCGTGCAAATACCGCACGATGCCGCCCATTACCTCGATCACGCCATGGGTGCCGACGATCCGGAGCCGGTCGTCGCCGTGGGTTTCGGCGGCGGCGGGGCGGTAGTAGTCGCAGGTATATGCCGCCAGGACGCCGCCCTCCATCTCATAGCAGCAGACCGCCGACATCTCCAAATCTCCGTTATCATAGTTGAACTCGCTGTTAGAGCGCGCGAACACAGTCCGGAACTTTTTGCCCGACGCCCGGTAGATCCGGTCGATGGCGTGGATCCCCACCCAGGATAGCGTCCCGGCATAGGTCTCGCGGGATTTGTAGTAGTCCGGGCGGATGCCCAGCTTGTAGGATTTACGGGCGTCGATCAGCCGCACCGTGCCCGCGAGACCGTCCGCCACCGCGCGGTACGCCGTATGAAACGCCGGCTCGAAGCGTTCGGTCATCATGGTGTACAGCTTTGCGCCACTGCCCCGCAGCGCCTGCGAGAGCCCTTCGAATTGCTCTATGGTGATGGCGGCCGGTTTTTCGCAGAACACATGGATGCCTTGCGAAAGCGCGTATGCCGCCGCCCCCGCGTTTTTATGCGGCAGGCTGCTGGTGACGGCGACGTCAGGCTTTTCGCGGCCCAGCATCTCAACGTAATCACTGTATGCGCGGACAGACTGATTCGCCTGCGCCAGACGTTCCTTCAGCCCGGCGGCGTCCTCCCCGGGCTCACAGCATATGGCTGTAACGGCGGCGTCATCCGCCTGTTTCAGGTGATCCAGGACCGTATGGACATGCCCCTGCGCGCCGTACATGCATATTTTCATAATATAACTCCAACTTCTTTATTTTTCTTTATATTTCATATACCCTCAAATCCTTGTACCTGCCCACCAACGGCGCCATTTGCCGAAAGCCTATCTTGCCGCCGCCAAGCACGTCCCCCAGCGAGCCGTCGTCCATATAATCAAAAATTAATAGATCATCAATATAAAAATGAATATCCCGGTCCTTTTTCGTGATTTTTATATGGTAAAACCCTTTGGAATCCTCTACGTCCGGCAACGGATCCGCCCCTTGGCACACCAGGTGGAACCCTTTGGACTTGCGCAGGTTGCAGACATGGAAACAGCGCTCTTCTTCCCATTTGCGCCTGAAATATGCCACATGGTAGCAATTGATGTCGCCCGAATGGTATTGATGGTATTCGCCGTCACGTGTTTGCAGAGCCTGCGCAAACAAATCCTGCCCGTCCATCCCGCGCGCCGCAAAGAACAGTATACACAGCCCCGGCTCTTTTACGGGCGAGAACTGCCAATTGATTTCGATGTCACTCGGAAACTCCTCGGGGCACCATAGGACAAAGTTGGCAAGGCTGTTTGTCATTTCCATCGCGCCGGCATCAAAGCTGATCTCGGCCTGGCCTTCCAGGCGAAAAGCCGCTATGTCGGCGGGCGAAGCGAGTGGGTTTTGGTAAAGCAGCTTTTTCATGCGTCCCTCCTATATATACGCGGATATATCGGCGAACACGGCCACGGTCTTATCGTCGCTGACCGGGCGGTTGAAATATACCCGTTTCCCGTCGGCCGAAAACGTGGGGTTGGAATGGACCTTGTGTTCCCACGCGGTTTTGTCGAACCGGTGCGCGTCCAGCTCCGCCAGGGGTTCGATGATCCCCTTTTGATATAGATTGATCCGGATGACCTCGCCGGAAAACATGGTGTCCGCGACAAAATACCGCCGATCCGGCGAGCCGTCCATATGGTTGCCAATGCCGCCGAGGGGTTCGATGATTTCGCCGGTGATGGCATAGCGGTTCATCCGGCTGGCCTCCATGAAAAAGCGGTCGCCGTCGTGGGGCTGGTCCATCGCCATATAGCTGTCGTCGTCATACCACAATTGATGGACGGGCTTGTCCGGGATAAAGAAATATTCGCCGGTCTTTAAGTCGTGGCAGCCCAGGACATCCCCGATGCGCATCATAATCTTGTCGGCCGACGGGTTGAGCTGCAGATGGCTGAAGGTTCGCGTGCGCAGGCCGGGGTCGTCGGGGAACCCGGCCTGGTTCATGGCGTCGGCCAGGCTTGCCGTATGGAATAGCTTTTCGGTTTCGCCCGTGTAGCAGTCAAGCCAATAGACGGCCGCGCCCGCGCCGCCAAGGCAAAACGGGAATTTGCCCTGCCTCGGCCGGTGGCCCGCCCGGCCAACTATCTTTTGCTCGACGGCGCCGGTGCGCACGTTCAAAACGCAGATCGAACTGACGCCGCCGGCACAGTCCACGAAAACAATCCTGTCATTGTCGGCAAACGTGGCCTGGACGCTGTTGTGATTGCCCGACCCAGCGTCATATATTTTCTTATGGTCGGTCAAATCCGCCCTGCACAGCCAAATCTCGGTCGCGTCGTTTTCCAGGCTATATTTTCTTGTATAAACCAACCACCGGCCGTCGGGGCTTTCCGGGCAGCCGCCGAACCGTCCGATCAGGGTCGAATATCCGCCCTGCGAAATCATCGTGAGGCTTTTGTCCATATCATATCCCCTTCGTGATAACGGGAAAAGTGGAAGCCTGCAACAAAAAAGATACAAGCTTGACACAAGCCGAAATTATGTTTTATTTTACGGATTTACTTTCATCGGCATCTAGTCCATGTTTTTTTAGCAAGTCCTCAATAGCTTCATCCAAAAGACGTGTTTTGGGAATCCGGCTTTTTTCTGCCAACGCATTAAAAAGCGGAACGAGTTCATTTTTTAACGACGATGTAAATCTGGTTCTATTTTTCAAAAAAGGTTCTGCCACACAACCACCTGCTTTCAAATATATACCATGTACTGTCTATATAGTATACATGCAAAAAAACAAAAAACAATTGGTTGCAAATAGTGATTATATAGTGTATAATTGCTTTTGGGAGGTAGATGCAATGGAAAGCACAAACACATGCAAAGACTGCAAGCACTTCAGGCAACACTATATTAAGTTCGGTCGCAGCTATAGGGAAATATCATATGGTCATTGTGTATATCCAAGATTGAAGAAGAGAGAAACAAATACTCCTGCATGTAAGCACTTCATTCCGCGAAAAAACCAAGACGCGCAGATTTAACTGTGCGTCTTGGTTTGGAGCGGATGACGAGGCTCGAACTCGCTACCTCCACCTTGGCAAGGTGGCGCTCTACCAGATGAGCTACATCCGCATCACGCTTTGCCCTAATAATATACCAAATCTTCGCGCGCCTGTCAAGATGATATTGCGTTTCCCCGGAAAATATGCTAGAATGATCCCATGGACAAGGATTTACTGCGCACCCTGGAGGACTACGCGGCGGAAGGCTGGGCGCCCTTCCACATGCCGGGCCACAAGCGCAACCCCCTGCTGGGGGATCGCCTGCCCTACAAGCTGGACATCACCGAGATCGCGGGCTTCGACAACCTGAACGACCCGCGGGGTATCCTGCTGGGCCTCAAGCGCCGGGCCGCCGCGCACTGGGGGGCGGATGAGGCCTGGGTCAGCGTCAACGGGAGCACGGGGGCGATTCTCGCGGGGATACGCGCCATGACAAAGCGCGGCGACACCGTCCTCGCGGCGCGCAACTGCCATATTTCTGTTTTCAATGCAATGGAGCTGTGCGGCCTGCGCCCGGTGTTCCTGGAGCCGGAATGGGTTCACGCGTGGGGCATCTATGGCGCGCTTTCGCAGCGCACCCTGGATGACGCCCTGCGCGCACATCCGGAGGCCGCCCTGTGCGTCGTCACCAGCCCAACCTATGAGGGCGTGCTCAGCCCCCTCGAATGCCCCGTCCCCCTGTTCGTTGACGCCGCCCACGGCGCGCACCTGCCGCTGCCCCGGGCCGATCTCGCCGCCGTGAGCCTGCACAAGACCCTGCCCGCCCTCACGCAGACGGCCCTGCTGCTCGCCCAGGGCGAACGCGCGGACAGGGACAGGGTTTCCCGGGAGATGCGCGTGTTCCAGACCAGCAGCCCGTCGTATGTCCTGCTGGCCTCTGTTGCCCGTTGCTTGGAGCTGCTGGAGGCGCACGAGCCTGCATTATTCGCCGCGTGGGAGGAGCGCCTGGACGCGTTCTATGCCCACGCCCAGTGCTGGCGCAATTTAAAATTGTTCGGCGCAGCGCACGACAAATCCAAGTTGCTCGTGCGCTGCGGCGCGGAACACGCCGCCGCCCGCCTGCGCAGCGTAAAGATCGAGCCGGAGTACGCCCGGGGGAATCTGCTGCTGCTCATGACCTCCTGCTGCGACACGGACGGGGCCATGGCCCGCCTCACCGCCGCGCTGGACGCTCTGGACGAGGATTGCCCGCCCGCGCCGGATCCTGTGACACGGCCGGGGCAGCTGCCGGAGGATTTTTTGGAGCGGCCCGGTAAATGGGTGGTGGAGTATCCGCCGGGGGTTCCGTGCATAAAAGAAAGCTTGATTTCTTGATGAACAATGTGTATAATAGAAGTGGAGGTGGTACGATGGCTGACTATGCGGAATACTGGCTGGACTTGGCCAATTACGACTTAAGCGCGGCGAGGGCTATGCTGAAAAGCAAGCACTGGCTCTATGTCGGCTTCATGTGCCACCAAGTGATCGAAAAGGCGCTGAAGGGTGTGATCTCTCAGGACGGAAGCCTGCCGCCGAAGATTCATCAATTGATGCGCTTGGCGAGTATGCGGACTTTTAGAAAAAATGACAGAGGCCCAGAAAAATACGATCCGCAAGCTCAACCCGCTGAACATTGAGGCAAGATACCCCGAACAAAAAGAACAGGTTGCCTCGGTGCTGTCAGCGAAAGTTTGCAGGGAAATTATTCAGGAAACGGAGGGGCTGTTGCTATGGATCAAAGAACAGTTGTATCTACAGTCGAGCGATACGCCGAACGGGTAGCCCACGAGTACAGCCCGTCCGCCATTGTGCTCTATGGCTCCCATGCCAAGGGCAACGCGCGCGAAGACAGTGATATCGATGTCGCGATAGTCTTCGACGGCTTTACCGGCGACTGGCTGAAAACCTCCTCCCGGTTGTGGTATCTCACGGAGGACATCAGCTACGACATCGAACCCGTGCTGCTTGACAGCACCAAGGACGCCAGCGGGTTTGTTGCCGACGTGTTCAAGACCGGCCGGGTCATTTACCGCGCCGCCTGAATCGCCGCGTATCTTCTCCCTACCTCCCGTACCTGCGCCGCCAGCCGCACGCGCAGCTTCCGGTGCAGCAGGGCCTTGCGGTCCTTCTCGAAGAAATACCCGCCCTGCAGCCTGGTCAGCCGCTGGAAGGCCCGGTTCAGCCGCTTGAACTGCCGCTTGAGCTTCCGGATGCGCGGGGCCATGTCCGGGCAGGCCTGCGCCGCGCGCTGGAGATAGCGCTGCATGTAGTGCATGTTCGTGCCCGTGAGTACCACGCAGCTGCCGTAGGTGTCGAGGGGGCTTGCCAGCATGCTCTCGTCAGCGAAATCTTCATCACGCAGCAGGGAATCCGCCCAGGCCTCATATGCCGCCTGGCCAAAGTAAATTTGGCGGCCATCCGGCGTTTCCGGGGGCATAGATACCCACTTGGGGATGTTCAAAATCGATTGGCGCAGGCTCTCCGCGACGGAGGGCCGCTCTTTTTTATCGCCGATAAAGATGAGGGCAAAGGATTCGTCCAGGCCGCCGCGCACCTGGAAGTAGTTCTCGGCGGGCACCAGGTCCATGGGTTCATCCTCTTTGACTTCATCCGTGAACTGCGACCAGCCGATGAGCGCCTCGCCGTCCTCGGCATAGCCGCAGATGATGGAGCACACCGGTGGGCCCACAATGCCGTAGGTCAGCACGGGCAGGCCTTTGTCGATGGAGGCAACGATTTTGCGCACATATTTCGCTTTGCTGCTCTGGATTCCATCGCGCGGCACGTACTCGTAATCATAGCCACAGGCGTCGAAGGCCGCTTGGATGGGCTTTTGGGTATCCTTGCAGACGTTGGAATAGGAGTCGTTGTACTGCCACCGGGGCTCGCACCAGAGCTGCGTGAAGAAGTCCCCCGTGACCCCGGCGAAAAAGGCGAAGTCGAAAGCCGGGTTCTCCCCCAGGGCCGCCATGGCCGAGCGCATGCAGCTGGGGAACATGTAGTTTTCGGACTTGATCTCGTAGAGCTTTGCCACGTTTGGGATGAGTTTCCGCGTCATTAAGCCGCCCTCGATCCTGATTTGTATGGTGAGGGGATGGAAGAATTTCAGGCTAAACTCGTTGAGCTTCGCGCCTTCCCGCGCGGCGGTGGGGGTCACGCCGTGGAAACGCGTAAAGGCCTTTGTGAATGCCTCCGGCGTGTCGTAGCCGTAGCGCAGCGCGAGGTCGATGACCTTCGCCTGGGTTTCCAGAAGCTCCTCGCCAGCCAGCGACAGCCGCCGGCTGCGGATGTACTCACCGACGGTGACGCCCGTGATGATGTGGAAAATCTTCTGGAAGTGCGCGCCGGAGACGTAGATCTGCTTCGCCACCGCCTCGGCGTCCAGGCCCTCCTCCAGCAGGTGCGCTTCCATGAAGCCAAGCGCCCGTTGCAGGCTGTCGATCCAATCCATTCCTTGTCCCTCCCAGGGCAGTGTAGCATGATTTTCTTGGTTTGTCCTGTCTTTTTGTAAGGAGATGTGTCCGGGGACCAGTATAGCACAGGGCGGAGGGAAAGGCAAGGGCTTGCAGGGCAAGCTTTTTTTTCACCCCCCCTGTCGCGTAGGCCGCGTAGCGGGCGTAGTGCGACAGAGGGGGTGAAAAATCCTATTGACATTTCACAAACAATATGCTACTATGTTTGTGAAATAAATTTCATTGACGGGAATTATTTGCGATGATGGATCATGAGGCGACATTGGAGGAGCTCGTGCAGGGCTATAGCCTGCAAAACGGCGCGTGTATCTGCCTGTTCTGCGGGGAGGCGTACCTGTGCGGGGATATCTACGCTGTGACGGCCCCGCAGGGGACGTTGGCATCACGGCTGGTGGATGCCCCGACGGCGGCCAGGCTGCATGTCGGGCAGGCCCACGGCTCGGCCTTTGAGGCCCTGCTGGCGGGGGGCAAAAAAGCCACCGGCCTGACCGAGGGGCAAAGCCGGATGATATCCCTGTTCTATCAGGGCCTGCCGGACCGGGAGATCGCGGCCGCGTTGGGGATCAGCGACGCCACGGTGCGCTACCAGCGCTTTCACCTGCGGGAAAAGGCGCGGCAGGCCAGGGCGTTCCTCGCGCTGTTCGCGCTGCTGGAAGGCCGCGCAAATCAGGCTGACGAACCGAAAATTCACAGGGGGGCAACTATGATAGACGAACGCTATATGACTGACGACAATGAGGCGCAGAAGATCATCGATACGTTCTTCAGCTCCCTTGAGCCGCTGAAGCTGAAGAGCCTGTCTTCGAAGGAGAAGAAGAAGCTGGTGATCCTGCGGGTGATCGCGGGGCAGTTCTCGCCGGGCAGGCGCTACGCGGAGAAGGAGGTCAACGCGGTGCTTAAAGGCATCCACGAGGACTATGTCACGCTGCGGCGGTATCTGATCGAGTATGGGTTTCTGGACCGCACGCGGGACTGCGGGGAATATTGGGTGAAGGGGTGAGCTTGCGCCCACAGGGATGCGTCGCTCCGCGATGCCTTCCTCAGACCGCCCGAGGCGGCCAGCTCCTTCCACGGGAAGGAGCTTTGGGGCTTGACCGCAAGCGGGATATGTATCTATAGGGCTGTAGATTTAGATGCCGTTTTCTTAATCCCCCAAGCTCCTCCGCGTGGGAGGAGCTGTCAGCCCCGGGCTGACTGAGGAAGGCAGTGCGGAGCACCATCGCGGAGCGACGTTCTTCGTGCGGACGAATCACGAAATTCGAGGGTTATATCATTGAAGCAAAGTAGCTTAGCGCGCCTGCTTGAAAAGCACTACAATCTGCACGTTCGCAGCATCACGCACGTGGACGAGGGCGTGGGCGGCGAGGTCTATGTGGTTGAGGCGGACGCCGGGCGATTTGTGCTCAAGGGCACGCCGCAGGGCGCCGCCCGCGCGGACAACGAACCGCATGTCGCCGAACATCTGGCGCGGCAGGGCGTCCCGGTGGCGGAATACCTGCGCACCGGGGACGGAGAATGGTTTGTCCGCAGGGGCAAAACGCAATATCTCCTGCAGCGCTTCGTGGAGGGCAAAGTCTACGCCTACCATGAGGCGCCCATGTGGCTCCTGCCGGAATCCGCGCGGATGCTGGGAAAAATCCAGGCCGCGCTGGCCGGATATGAGCCGCTGCCGCCTGTATTTGGACAGAACCACTTCGATTTTTTGCGCTCGGACGCCCCGCGCGCCTCCTACATGAAAACCCTCGCGAAGGCAAAAAAGGCGGGCGACGCCTCGGTGATAGCGGACGTGGAATTCCGGCTCTCGCGGCTGCACAAAACGCGGGAGCGCAGTTACGACTACACCCGCTTCACTGTGGGCAACACCCACGGCGATTTCAAAATTCAAAACATCATCTGCGGGGAGGGCCGCATCGCCGCGGTGATTGACCTGTCGTCGGCCTGCAGGCTTCCGCTGTGCATGGAAGTCATCCGCTCCTATACCCACGCCGCGCCCGAACCGGATGCCGAGGGCCTGCGGGCTTACACAGAAGAATACCTGCGCCATGCCCCGCTGAACGACTACGACCTGCAAAACATGCCCTATGTGTTCCGCGACCAGCTGCTGGCTTTGGATTTTTATGGTCAATATTATAACTCAAAGCATCCCAACCGGGCGGATTTTCTTGCCCAGGCGCGCTATGCCACAGGGGTGTTACGATGGCTGGAAGAAGCCCTCCCAGGGATCCTTTCTCTTTAATCTGCGCACCGCCTCGGCCATATCGATGCCGTTCGGGGTAATTTTATTCAGCTCGTTCCACGCGATGGGCATGGACACCGGCAGGCCCTCCCGCCTGCGCACACAGTACGGCGCGGCGCTGGTGGCCCCACGGGTGTTGCGTATCCAGTCCACAAAGACGCGGCCCCTGCGGCTGGCCTTGCGCACATTGCCCGTGTAGCGCTCGGGCCATTTTTCCGTCATAATGCCAACGATGCCCTTGGCGAAATCACGAAAGGCGTCCCATTCCATGGCGGCCTGGAACGGCACCACCACGTGGTAGCCCTTGCCGCCGCTGGTCTTGAGATAGGCGCGCAGGCCCATACCGTCCAGGATTTTTTTCAGGTCCCGCACGCCTTGCCGAATCGCCTCCAGGCCCAGGCCCTCGTCCGGGTCCAGGTCGAAGACCATCACGTCCGGTCGGTCGGGGGCCTTGGCGCGGCTGCCCCAGACGTGGAATTCCACGGTGTTCAGCTGCACCTCGCTGATCAGCCCGGCGATGCCGCTGACGCAGTAGTAGCCCTCGCCGCCGCCCTCCGGGTGCTTTTTGAAGAAGCACTTGCCCCCCGCGCCGCCGGGGCAGCGGATCGCGCTGAGGTAGCGGCCCCCGACATGGGGCAGCATACGCGGGGCGACTTTTTGGTAGTACAGAGCCAGGTCTTTCTTGGTCACGCCATCCGCGACGAGCTTGTCCGGGTGGGTGATTTTGATGCCCTCGATGACGTCATCCACATCTTCTTCCCCCTCCCTCGTCACTTGCTTCACATCTTTGTCTTCCCGCAGGCCCTTGAACTTCGCCTGGCGCAGCACGCCCTCGCGCGTCCATTCGGCGAAGGCGATCTCGGCGGCATATTGCGGCCTCAGCCATGTGATTGCCTCCCCGGCCCTGGGTTTGGGCGCCTCCCGGAAGGGGGGCGTTTTTCTTATGATGGGCCTGAGTTTCGACTCCAGCTCGTCCATGTCGCGCTGCGAAAAGCCGCCCGCGCGCCCGCAGTAAGCCAGCGCGCCGTCCCGGTATACCCCCAGCAGCAGGGAGCTGACGCCGCTGCGCCTCTTGGCCGAGAGCGTGTAGCCGCCCACGACGAACTCCTGCCGCGCGCCGCACTTGATCTTGATCCAGTCGCCGTTGCGCGTGCCCGTATAGGTTGAATCCGCCCGCTTGCCGACGACGCCCTCCAGGCCCGCGCCCTGGGCCGCCTGCAGCAGGGCCTCGCCCTGCCCCTCGATGTGTACGCTGTAGTGCAGCGGCTCCGGCGCGCCGGCCAGCAGCCCGGCGAGGATTTCTTTGCGACGGATCAACGACAGCGCGCGCAGGTCTTCGCCTTCCAGGGCGAGGATATCAAATATGATATACTGCAATTGTTTGCCTGTCGGGCTTTTGATATAGTTCTGCAGGGCCTGGAAATCCGGGCGGCCCGCGCTGTCGGCGACCACCATCTCGCCGTCGAGGACCATCGAGCGCCCGCCCGTGAAGTCAATCAGCGCCTGCGCCGCGGGCTTGAATTTGTGCGCGTAGTCGCTGCCGCTGCGGGTCAGCAGTCGGGCCTTGCCGCCCTCCACAAAGCTGAGGATGCGGTAGCCGTCGTACTTCAGCTCGAAGAGCCAGCCAGCCTCGTCCGGCACGGTTTTTATGAGCCGGGCGAGCTGGGCCTCGGCACGATCGAAAGGCAATATAGCTGTAGGGGCGGCATTTTTGCCGCCCGCATGAGGCATATCCTTTTCTTTTATAAGCAGCCAGTTTTTCTCTTTCCCGTCGTTCATGCGAACGAGCGCCCACGCGCCGGTGAGCTTCTTGCCGCGCAGCACAAATTTGATGCTGTTCTCCTTCCACTCCAGGGTTTCAAAGGTGCCCTCGTCCCAGATGGACACCGTGCCCGCGCCGTACTGCCCTGCGGGGATGGTGCCCTCAAAATGGCGGTATTCCAGGGGGTGGTCCTCCACCTGCACGGCCAGGCGCTTGTCCGCCGGGTTGGTAGAGGGCCCCTTGGGCACGGCCCAGCTTGCCAGGGCACCGTCGCGCTCCAGGCGGAAGTCGTAGTGCTCCCGGCTGGCGAAGTGGTGCTGAACGACAAACCGCCTGCGGCGGGGCTCCGTCGCTTCGCTGTGTTCTATCATGGTTTTGCCTGCGGGTTCCGAGGTTCTGCTAAAATTTCTCTTTTGATTATATTCATTCATACATATACTATCCCCAGGAGGCGATCAATCATGCCCGCGCAAAAAACCGTCCTGTCCTTCGGCCTGGTGGCCATTCCCGTGGCGCTGCACCCCGCCGTGCAGGAGAACGACGTGGGGTTTCACCAGCTGCACAGGGCCGACCAGCGCCGCATCCGATATAAGAAGGTCTGCGAGGGCTGCGGCAAAGAGATCAAGCAGAGCGACATCGTCAAGGGCTTCGAGTTCGAGAAGGACCGCCACGTGATTGTCACGGACGAGGAGCTGGAGGCCATCAAGACCGAGAAGGAGAAGGCCATCCAGATCCTGCACTTCGTGGCGCCCGGGGAGATCAGCACCGTGCGCTGCGCCAGAGCCTGGCACGCGTCGCCCGAGCCCGGCGGCGAAAAGGCCTTCGAGCTGCTGCGGCGCGCCCTGGAGGACGAGGGCAAGATTGCCGTGGGCAAGACGGTGCTGGGCACGAAGGAGAGCCTCATGGCCGTGCTGCCGCACGAGGACGGCCTGACCGTGCAGTCCCTCTATTTCGCCGATGAGATCAAACCCCCGCCGCAGGCCCCCGCGCGGCCCAAGATCGCCGCCCAGGAGGTCTCCATGGCCCGCAAGCTTGTGCAGGCGATGGACACGCCCTTCGACCCGGGCGAGTACAAGGACGAATACCAGGCCAGGCTCAGGGCGCTGCTGGAGAGCAAGATCTCCGGCGAGGCCTTCGCGGCCCCGGTGAAATCCGGCCAGGTGCGCGTGGCGGACCTGATGGAGGCCTTCCGGCAGAGCATCGAACAGGCAAAGCCCGGGGCCAAGCCGGCGGCCAGGCCGCCCGCGAAGCCCAAAAAGCCCGCCAAGGCGAAATAACCGCTCCCGGCCTGCCCTGATCTGCCAGGATGGTTGCAATAATTGGCGGGCATTCGCGCTTTCAATCCCAGAATCTGAGATGTCTGAAAATGCACACGCTAAATCGCGAATTTCGGGCGAAACTCCATTGACTTTTCCGGAAGCGCCATGCAATAATAAAATAAACCTTAAAGTTGCTTTAAGGCTACTTGACAACTGGATATATTTGTGCTATCCTACTGTGCTTAACGCAAAGAAGGATAACACATTTGAGGCAACGCGTTGCGTATTAACGCTTTTAATCATAAAACCCTACATGAAACGGCGTTCAAAATAGAGTTTTGTCAACAGGCAACGAAAAGAGTATATCAAATAATTGCGGCGATGTCAAGAGGTTTTTAAAATTTTTTCACGAAAAATTCGCGGCGCACAACGCCGAAGCGCGAGAGGCGGTGATTCACCTGGAGGCCCTGCGAATCGTCATTTGCGACTCAAACCCGGCGGAGCTGGAGAGATACGCGGCCATCTGCCGGGCCATCTGTAAAAGGCAACAGGTCCCGGCGCTGTTCTCCACATTTTCAAGCAGCCAGGCGCTCCTATTCGAGATGATGGACCCGTCCTTTTCTTCTATTGTAAGCATCCTTGTGCTGGAGCCCTGCAACGGCAGCGAGCGGATCGCCGAGCAGGTGCGCGGCATGGGCTACGACGGCGTCATCCTCTACCACAGCTGGGCCACCGAAAAGACATACTTCTACCAGGCGTTCGACGCGGGGGCATACAACTACGTGGAGAAGAGCGGCCTGGCCAGGTTCGAGAGGGTATTCGAGGGCGCGCTGCAGGCCGCCCTGCAGCTGGAGCGCCAGTACATAGCCGTCAGCTGCGCCGGGGAGTACCGGCAATTCGAGCTGCGGGATATCTACTATTTTGAAACCTGCGCGAACCACATGGTCTGCGTATGGCATACGGGAGGCAAATTCCTGTTCCGGTCCAACCTGTCCGAGCTGGAGGCGCGCCTGAAGGACCGGGGGTTCCTGCGCATCCACCGGTCGTACCTGGTGGCCCTGGGCGCCGTGCGCAGCGTCGCGATCGACCAGGCGACACTGGCCGACGGCACGCCCGTCCCGATCAGCCGGGGGAATCACGCCGTGTTGAAGGATGCCCTGGACAAGTGGAGCCGGTATTAACGCCGGAGGGCGTTTTGGAGGGATCGTATGAAGACAAAAGGACGAACCGCCCGGGCGCTGCGGGCCGCCGCGCTGCTTGCGCTCCTGCTGTGCCTGCCCGCCCCGGCCGCGCGGGCGGCCCCGGACGACGACTGCGCCGCGGGCCGGCACCGGTACACGGAGATCCGGCGGACCCCGGCCACGGCCATGGAGGACGGCGAAGCGGACTTCCGCTGCGACAACTGCGGGCATGAGTACACGGACATCCTCTTCGCGACCAACCACCTCTGGGGGGAATGGGTCACCGGCCGGCAGCCCACATGCACCGAGCCCGGCGAAAGGCACAGGACCTGCACCCGCGCCCAGCCCCACGACGAATACGCCGCCATTCCGGCCCTCGGCCACGCCTACAGGGAATCCATCGCGAAGGAGCCCGCCTGCCTGGAGCCGGGCAGAAAGGTTTTCACCTGCGCCAACGACCCCGCGCACACCTACGAGGCGCCCATCCCGGCGCACGGCAGCCACAGCTTCGGCGAATGGCGCGTGGAAACCCCCGCGCACGAGGGCGCCGAAGGCCGGGAGGCGCGCGAATGCGGCCGCTGCGACTTCCGGGAGACCCGGCCGCTCGCGGCGCTGCCCATGGAGACCACCGCCGCCGGGCCGACCGCGACGACCGCCGAGCCGCCCGCGCAGGCCACGCAGGCCACGGAACCGCCCGTGACGGAAAGCAGGCCGCCCGCCCGCTCGCCCTCCGTGGCGGACATCCTCCTCGTCAGCGCCAACGTCGTCTCCCTGGGGGGCTTCGCCTTCCTGCTGGTCCCGTACTTCCTGTTTCTGGCCTACGCCAAAAAACGGCGCAGGGCCATCGAGCAGCGCGACGCGCTGAGAAAGGAGGTGGATGCGCTGCGTGGCTTTAAGTAATTGGATCGAGCTTGCCGCCCTGCTGCTGATCACCACCGCGGGCCTTGTCCTGTGGCGGGTATGCAAACGCAAGGCCAGCCGGGAGGGCGGGTTCGAAGGGATCGTCAGGGAGCGCGGCAAGCCGCCCCTGCGCGGCAGGCTGGAGGTTGAGGACGAGATCGAACAGCTGAAGGCAATCCTTGGGAGAGATCAGGCCTAAATCACAGTTCAGGACAGAATAATGGCGCTTCAGGCCATTTTTGCGCACAGCCGGGATTTCAGTGGTATTTTATTTCAGAGGGAGGGGCGCATTTTGTTTTCTTGGGACGAAACGGAACTGGACGACATGATCGGGCTGCTGGATACGTGCCTCGCCTCGTCCCCGCCCGTGGGAACCGTATGGGAGGCCGAGGAAGCCCTGGCGGCCTCCATCATTACGGACAAGCAATTGCGGGCCTTGAGCAAAAAACACCTTCTCATGATGATACGCGACCTTGAAAAGGAGCTCCTGCGGGAAAAGACGGAGATGGCGCACCTGCTGGGCGTATGCGGCGCAGGGCCCCCGCGGGGGCGGCGGGCACAGCGAGCAGCCAAGATGTAAAAAAACAGACCGGGCACAGGATGTAAAAAGAAAAAGGAAGTTGAAGAATGAAACTGAATATGGTACGCGAGCAGGTGGACCGGCTCGGACGCCCGTCCATCGAGATGCTCGACCGCGAAATCGCCAGGCGCGAACGCGGCGAAGCCTATTGGCGGCTGACGCGCGGGCTTTTCGTCAGCCTCCTGGCGGCGGCGGCGCTGGTGGTCATCGTCACGAACCTGTGGCTGAACGTGCTGCAGATCGACGGCTCCAGCATGAATCCCCTTTTGGACATGAACGACGTGGTGATCGCCGTGAAGGACGGCAACCCGGCGAAGAACGACGTCATAGCCTTCCTCCGGAACAACAAATTGCATGTCAAGCGCGTGATCGCCACGGCGGGCGACAGGGTCGAGATCACGGACGACGGCTTGGTGCTGGTCAACGGCACTGTGCTCAGCGAGCCCTATGTCGCCGAAAAGAGCCTGGGCCACTGCGACATCCACTTCCCCTTCCAGGTGCCGCCCGGCGCGGTCTTCGTCCTGGGCGACAACCGGCCCTCCTCGCTGGACAGCCGGGACAGCGGGTTCGGCCCCGTGGAACGGGAGCAGGTCGTCGGAAAGGTCATAGGCCGGATGTGGCCGCTGCCGCGGCTCGGGCGCGTCTCTTAAATCACACCGCAGCAAATATATTGCAGGGGGTGCTCTCCAGGTGAAAGGCATCTATCATTCCGCAATAGAAAAACTATTGGCGGACAAGAAGCGCTTCAGGATAGCCGCGGCTGTCTTCGTGCCGCTGTGCCTCGTGGTCGTGGGCGTCACGCTCGCGCTGTCGGCCGCGCCCGCGCGGGCGGCCGTTGGGCAGAACTATACATATTCCAACATGTTCAACGCCACGGCGGTAGCCGCCAGCCACCGTTGGCCGGGCGGCATCGACGGCGACCCGGCATTTTGTTTTGACCGTACCAGAGGTTCCAGCTGGAACCAGACATATACGGAAATCGGCGCCCCATCCGGATTCACGACCTTCACCCAAACACAGGCGACCGCCCTGCGATATGTTATGGCCCTTCTCTATCCCGGCCTGACGTATAATGAGATGACAACGTACTGGGGGAGCAATATCCACAGCGCCCAGTCCAACTATCAACCGTCAGATCCGCCATACGGTGCTCTTACGGCGGCCAACGGGTTAATCTGGCTGTTGACGGAGAGCCACACAAATTTGGCGGCAGCCAGGGCAGGCACTCTGACCAACACGCAGATTTATAATATTGTCAGCATAAGCGGCTCGCCCGGCACATTCGGTATGTCGTCAAGCGTAATGGAATCCGTGTATCTTATGTACGCCAAATACAAGTCGGCGCTGACGACCGACATAATGGCCTCCACCCTGACGGTCAGCAGCAGCGGCGCGGCGCTCCAGAATGTGGGCGGGACGAACATTTACGGGCCGTTCACGGTCACCGCGACCGGCCTCGGCAGAACGCTGTATGCCACCAGGCCCGTCACTCTGGGCGGGACCTCGGGCGGCGGGAGCGATGGATACACCTATGTGAACGCATCCAACTCTGTCATATCCACTGTAACACTGAACAGCTCGGGACAGGCAACCTTTTATGTTCGCGTCCCCACGTTGGGAACCTCGATGACCGTCAACGTCCGGCAGACACTGCCGGCCTATACCGATGCTCGTTTCTTCGAGCATAGAGATAGTCCTTCTTCTAACCAAAGAATGGTGAGCTTTCATCCGGTTAACCGCTATGTAACGGGGAGCGCCACATTTACCACCAGCGGCGGCGGCGCGTCAACGCAGATTTATGTCAATAAGACCGCCAGCAACAGCACCGGCGGCACGGTGCCCACGCCCTGGTCGTTTACTATCAATCTGTACAACGTCACCGTAAGCGGCCAAAACTTGATTAAGGGCACGCTGAAGGATTCAAAGACAGTGAGCAACTCCAATTCCTCGCCCTACTTCGACTTCTCCTTTACCTCCCCGGGCGAGTATTACTACTATATCGAGGAGTCAACCACCCACAGCAACGGCAGCAGCTGGGCGGTGTCCACGGACGGGTACTGGTTATATATCAATGTAAGCTCCTCAATGCAGGTGACTTCGAGGCAGATCAACAAGAACGGCGGCGGCTGGCAAAACTATACCACCAGCAATATCACCTTCAACAACGTCTATACGCCCCAGTCAAGCAGCGTCAGCGCCACGATCCGGGCCAAGAAGAACGTCAGCGGTAATGCGTCGGGCATTAACCCGCCGGGCACTTGGGGGTCGTTTGACATCAGCATTTACTACTTGGGCAAATTTTCTAGTTATCAAGAGTTTGCGTCCTCAGTGACCGGCACCTTAGATAGTACCAAGCAGGTGTCCAGCGGCTCCCCCATAGCGTCGTTTACCTACTCCTACACCTCCGCCGGGTTTTACTATTACCGGTTGAGGGAGACCAGCTCCAGCGGCAGCAACTGGGCAATCGACACCAAGGAATACCTGGTTGAGATAGAGGTGTATCAAAACGGCAGCTCGCTTGCCATTCGTTCGCCGGTCTACTATCAGACGCGCAGCAACTCGTCGTCCGGGTGGGGCAGCTGGCAGAGCACCTCCAGTTTCAGCACCTTCACGTTCGACTTCGGCAATACCTTCACCCCCAATAACACCACCACGCAGTTCGGCGTACAGAAGAACGTGAGCGCCACTAGCGGCTCCGTGCCCACGAGCTGGTCGTTCAGCTTCAACTTGCGCAGTTCGGACATCAACGGAACATTCACCGGCAGCGTGCTGCAGACCATCACCATCAACCAGAGTACCGGGGGACAGACGCTGAACTTCAACGCGCGCACGCTCAGCACGACGGGCTACCACTATTTCCTCATCGAGGAGACGGCGCCCACAGCAGGTTCCGGCTGGACGCTTCAAACCCAGCCCTACCTTGTCCGGGTGAACGTGAGGCAGAACGCCACCACCGGCCACCTGGAGGTGTATGAAAAGCATTACAAGCAATACACCGGCACCGCGTGGCCCTCCACGTGGACCCAGATCACAGGCGCGATGACGAACGTCGAAATCGCCTCGTTCAACAACCAATACCAGCCGAGCAGCGTCACCACACAGTTCGGCGTGACGAAGACGGCCACTTCCGCCAGCGGCGCCGTGCCCTCCAGCTGGTCGTTCAGCTTCACGCTGTATAAGTCGGACGCCAGCGGGAACGAGGTCGGCGGCGCGGTCGCGACCGCAACCGTGAACCAGGGAACCCCGGGCTTCACGAGCAACATCGGCGGCGCGCAGACGCTCACATCGGGAGATAACTACTTCCTCATCAAGGAGACCGCCGTATCCGGGTGGACAACGACTGCCACGGCCTACCTCATCAAGGTGAACGTGGGGACGAATACCACCACCGGCAACTACGAGATCAAGAGCAAGCAATACCAGACGTACAGCGGCAGCAGCTGGAGCGGAATGTGGCTGGACTGCTCCGGGGCGCTCACCTCCACCTACAACGCCCCGTTCAACAACCAATACCAGCCGAGCAGCGTCACCACACAGTTCGGCGTGACGAAGACGGCGACCTCCACCAGCGGCGCCGTGCCCTCCACCTGGTCGTTCAGCTTCACGCTGTACAAGTCCGACGCCAGCGGGAATGAAGTCGGCGGCGCGGTCGCGACCGCGACCGTGAACCAGGGAACCCCGGGCTTCACAAGCAACATCGGCGGCGCGCAGGCGCTCACGCCGGGGGACAACTACTTCCTCATCAAGGAGACCGCCGTATCCGGGTGGACGACGGCCGCCACGGCCTACCTCATCAAGGTGAACGTGGGGACGAATACCACCACCGGCAACTACGAGATCAAGAGCAAGCAATATCAGACGTACAGCGGCAGCAGCTGGAGCGGAACGTGGCTGGACTGCTCCGGGGCGCTCACCTCCACCTACAACGCCCCGTTCAGCAACGAATACCAGGCAAGCAGCGTCACCACGCAGCTCGGCGTGACGAAGAGCGTCACCGCCGCCGGCAGCAGCACAGTGCCCCCCGCCTGGACCTTCAGCTTCACTCTGTATAAGTCGGACATCAACGGGGCCAAGGTCGGCAGCTCAATCGGGACCGCGGCCGTCGCCTACAATACCCCGAGCTTCAGGAGCGACATCGGCGGTGCGCAGACGCTGACATTGGGGGACAACTTCTTCCTCATCGAGGAGACCGCCGTAGGCGGGTGGACAACGACCACCACGGCCTACCTCATCAAGGTAAACGTGGGGACCAACACCACCACCGGCAACTACGAGATCAAGACCAAGGAATACAAGACGTTCGACGGCACCAACTGGAGCACCCCATGGGTGACCTGCTCCGGGGCGCTCGGCTCCACCTACGACGCCCCGTTCAGCAACGAATACCAGCCTACCAGCATCGGCACGGAACTGAAGATCACGAAGTTCGCCAGCGGCACCAGCATTCCCCCAGACTGGACCTTCGACTTTGAAATCTACGAATCGACTTATCCGACCGGAAACCAGGGCGCGAAGATTGGGCCGACCATATCCGCGACCGAAAGCGACCCTGTCGCGACTTTCGTTATCCCTCCCTTTACGAATCAGGGCATGTACTATTACCTGATCAAAGAAACCAGCATCGACGGCAACGGCTGGGCTGTTTCCACGATGCAGTACCTCGTGGAGGTCATGGTGGCGGACGATAGCGGTGCGCTTACGGTGTATTCGAGGTGGGTCTCTTCCAGAGTCGGGTCGCTGGGGGCGTGGGGCCCTTGGGTGCCTTACACAGATACGAACATCACCTTTACCAACTATTTCACTCCCACCAGCACCACGCTGCAGGTTGACAAGACCACCAGCGGCAACGGCAGGCCCTCCACCTGGGAGTTCGACATCTCGATCTACAAATCGGATTCGGACGGCGGCAGCCTCGTCTTCATGGAGACCAAGCAGGTGAGCAACGGCAGCGCCACCGCGTCCTTCGCCACCGGCCTCCTGACCACGGCGGGCCCGCACTACTTTGTGATCAAGGAGACCAGCGAGGACGAGGACGGCTGGAAGGTATCCGCCAGGGAGTTCCTTGTGAAGGTGACGGTGGGCGGCACGAGCGCGCTCACGGTGACCAATAGGGAGGTCTTTTACCGCGACCCGCCGGCGACGGGCTGGACCGCCTTCCTCGATTATCCCGAGGCGAACATCACCTTCGACAACACCTATGACGCCGGCTTCATTTTCCCGGAGGTGGGCGGCATCGGGACGGCCCCCTTCCGCACCGGCGCGCTTATCCTGTCCTGCCTGCTGTTGTTCCTCGCAGGAGCATTCCTATACTATCACCTGCGCAAAAGGAGGCGTTATCTGATGGAATGACACGATCAACCCAATCCAAATCCTCCCCCCTAAAAAGCAACCCCTTTCCCCAGGCAAAACCCAAACAATCCAATCATAGGAAGAAAAGGAGACCAACCCCATGAAACGACACAGCAAGCTTCTGTCCCTGGTTCTGTCCCTGGCCATGCTGATGGCCTTCGCGATGCCCATCATGGCCGCGCCGCCCGATGACGGCAGCATCACCATCACCGCGCCCGCAAGCCTTGGGCTCGCCGCCGGCGACTTCAAGGCCTACCAGCTGTTCACCGTGAAAACCATCTCCCCGAACGGCGCCAACACCGCGATCATCTACGAGCTCGTGCCTGCCGTCGCTCCTTTTTTGGCGCAGACATCGCAGCAGGGCAAGTACGGCGCCGCCGCCGGGGTCGCGCCGACCCCAGCGCAGTTTCTGACGTGGCTGCAGGGCCAGACCTCCGACTCGGCCGCGATGATCGCGCTGGCCAAGGAGCTGACCATCTGGAACGAAACCGCGGAGGCGATCACAGCCATTCCCGCCGCGCAAATTGACGACAACACCGTCAAATTCGGCAACACGACCCGGCTGGCCCTCGGTTACTACCTCGTCACGGGCGCGGGCCAGTATACGGACGACACGGACGACCCGAAGCACGCGAACGATTCGAACGGCGGCGTACACGACGGGAAGGTGTTCAGCCGCAGCATGCTGTTCAGCATTCCCCGGTTCAACACGACAGGCAACGTATTGGAATATGACGTGGGCTGCACGCTGAAGGCCGACGCGCCGCAGATCGACAAGCAGGTCTGGTATCACGGCGACCAGGACCCCAACACCAAAACGCCCGCGGACGGCGGCACCTGGACAAACGAGACGGATGTCAACATCGGCAACACCGTGTACTTTAAGCTTGAGTCCAAAGTGCCGGACATGACCGGCTACGAGACGTATCAGTTCATCGTGCATGACTACATGAGCAAGGGCCTGACGTTTGACGACAGCGGCGCGACAGCGTATGACAAGGTCAAGGTCACCATCGGCGGCGTCACGGTGAACGGCACAAACCTCGGCGGCCTCACCTACACAGTAACCACAAATACGAGCGACGCGGGACTCACCGGTGAATACGAGGACGGGACCTACATCAAAATTGAGTTTGACCGCACAAAGTTCGTGAACCTGGACAAGGACGACCCGATCGTGATCACCTACTCCGCCGAGCTCAACGAGGAGGCCATCATCGGCAACCCCGGCAACCCCAACAAGGTCAAGCTCCAGTACAGCAACAACCCCAACAAGACCGGCACGGGGACGACCGCGGAGACCCCGGAGCACGAGGTCAGGGTCCACACCTTCAAGCTGGAAATCTTCAAGTTCACCGGCAGCCAGGTCGCCCTGCCGGGCGCGCAATTCGAGCTGCGGGTCGGAAGCAAGACCGGCGCGAAGGTCAGCGTCGTCCCGGATGGAAGCGGCGTGGCCGGCCGGTACAGGCTGGTGACGTCCGAGGACGTGGCGGCTGACGCTCTGTTGGCGCCGGGAAGCAAAAAAATCACCACCACGCTTGTTTCCGGCGCGGACGGCAAAATCATCATCAAGGGCCTTGACGCAGGCACATACTTCTTAGAGGAGACGTTACCGCCTCCGGGCTATAACGGGCTGGTGGGCGGCTGGGTCACGAACATCGTGATCGCGAGGAACAGCGACAAAACCACCCCGGGCGGCGGCTACTCGATGACGATTGAAGGCGAGCCTGAAAATACCGTCAACGTGGAGAACAACACCGGCGGCCTGCTGCCCGGCACCGGCGGTATCGGCACCTACATTTTCTACGGCATCGGCATCGCCATGGCCATCCTCCTGGCGGCGGCGTTCATCATCTACCGGAGAAGGAAGACCCTGGGCGCCCTGGATGCCGCGTAACGCATCCGCGGGCCCGATCTGACCAGCGCAGCCCTGCCCGCCCGGCGGCCGTGAGCCGGCGCCGGGCGGCAGGGGGCGCCGGGTCACGGGCGGCAGGGAGAGGACTATGAAAAAATACATCATCACCATACTTTTCCTGGCGGGCGTTCTCGTAACCCTCTCCGTGCTGCTCTACCCCGCCGTCGCCGACTTCGTGAACTCCCGCAGCCAGTCGCGGGTCGTCAACTTCTACCTCGACGACGTGGCCGTGATGGACGACGGGAACCGGCAGGCGATTCTGGAGGCGGCGCATACGTACAACAAGGACCTGCTGCGCAAGCAGGATCGGTTCAAGCCCTCCGAGGCGGAAACGGCGCAGTACAGGCGGCAGCTCGACGCGGGGCGCGGCGTGATGGGCATCCTGATCATCGACAAGATCGGCGTGAACCTGCCCATCTACCACGGGACGGACGAGGGGGTGCTGCAAATCGGCATCGGCCACCTGCAGGGCACGTCCCTGCCCGTGGGGGGCGCCGGGACCCACGCGTTCATCACCGGGCACCGGGGGCTGCCCTCGTCAAAGCTGCTGTCCAACCTGGACCGGATGGCCGAGGGCGACACCTTCTCGCTGTTCATCCTGGGCGAGACACTGACCTACCGGGTGGACGATATCCAGACCGTGAAGCCGGACGAGGTCCAGGCCCTCGACATCGACGCCGACATGGACTACTGCACGCTGGTGACGTGCACGCCCTACGGCGTGAACACCCACAGGCTCCTGGTGCGCGGGCGCCGCACGGAGAACGCCGCGGGCGCGCAGGCGCCGGCCAAGGCCGGCGCGAAGCGGCTGGACAAGCCCCTGATTATTCTGCTGTTTATGATTCCGGCGCTGCCGGTGTTCATCCTGTACGCAGTCCTTCGATGCGTGAAAATCTACAAGGGAGGAAAGGTGAAACGATGAAACGGTTCTTGTCCGTTCTCCTCGCCACCGCCTGTCTGCTGATGCCGGCCCCGAACGCGCTGCGCGCGCAGGGCTTGGGGCCGTCGTCCCTTACGGTCGCGATGAAGTACAACAACGAGCCCCTGGGCGGGCAGCGCGTCGCGGTCTGCCTGGCCGCGGACGCGCGGGAGGTGAACGGCTCGGTCGTCTTCGAGCCCGCGGCGGCGTTCGTGGGCGCGGGGGCGGATTTCACAAACCTGACCAAGGAGAGGAACATCGCGCTGGCCGCCAGCCTCAACGCCTACGCCGGCGCCAACAGTGTCGCGCGGGTCACGAAGATAACAGACAGCGGCGGGCGCGCGGTCTTCACGGACCTTCCCGCGGGGCTGTACCTGGTGACGCAGGCGGACAGCGAACAGAGCGAGTACGTCATCGCCCCCTACCTCGTCTCCGTCCCCGTCATGAACGAAAGGACGCGGGCCTGGGAGTATAACGTGACCGCGTACCCCAAGACGGAGCCGGTGAAGCGCGGCAGGGTCAACTCCTTAAGCGTATACAAGGTGTGGGCGGGGGCGGCCAGCCCGGCCGGCGGCATCCTGGTGCAGCTCTACCGCGACGGCGTCCCCTACGGGAACTGCGTTACGCTGCACGCCGGGAACCTCTGGAGCCACACCTGGGACAACCTGAGCCAGGACGACACGTGGACGTGGACGGTGGACGAGTTCGACGTGCCGGAGGGCTTCGCCAAGGCCATCTCGGGCGGGGCGTCCGGCGGCTTCGTGATCACCAACACCCTCAGCCCCAACGCGCCGCAGAAGGTGCTGATCAGCGGCACGAAGACCTGGGAGCACGGGAGCAACCCCATCAACCTGCGGCCCACATCCATCGTGCTGCAGATCAGGGCCAACGGCGTGTTCATCCTGCAAAAGGAGGTCGGCGAGGCCGAGCACTGGAGCTGGAGCGTGCGCATGGACAAATACGACAAGGACGGCAAGGAGATCGTATACACGGTGGACGAGGCCCCGGTGGCCGGCTATGTGAAGGCCGTGGACGGCTACAACCTGCTCAACATCCACAGCACCTACGGCAAGCCCCCCTATACCCTGCCCAGGACCGACGACCTGAACAACCTGTTCGCCTGGCTGGCCGTCATGGGGGTCAGCGCGGCCGGGCTGGCGGCGGTCATCATCATCTTCAGGAGGCACAGGCGGCGTGAAAAAAATCATACTTAGCGGCCTGGCGCTGTGCTTCGCGGCGCTCCTGATCTACAGCGGCCGGCAGGCGTGGAGGGCCTACGGCGACTACAGGGCCGAGGCGGAGCTCCACGGCGCCGTGATGGAATACAAGCCCGCGGGCGAGGAGGCCGTCGATCAGGGCGTCGCCGGTCTGCGGGCGGAATACCCGGACGCCGTGGGCTGGCTGACCGTGCCGGGCACGAGGATCGACTACCCCTTCGTGCAGGCCAGGGACAACGACTACTACCTGCGCCGCGACCTCGACGGGAACGACGCCATGGCCGGCACGCTGTTCCTGGACTGCCGCTGCGATATTTCGGCCTCGCCGAACCTCATCATCTACGGCCACAATATGAAGAACGGCAGCATGTTCGGGACGCTGAAGTCCTTTGCGGACAAGGCTTTCTTCGAAGCGAATACGTATGGGACGATCTATCTGCCGGAGGGAACGCTGCGCCTGGAATTCTTCGCCTACCTGGTCGTCCAGGCGACCGACGAGGCGGTCTACGGCGTGGAGCGCGGCGAAGGCTACCTCGATTACGTCAGGGGCAGCGCGCGGCAGTACCGGGACATCGGGCTGGCGGGCGGCGACAGGGTCGTGACGCTCTCCACCTGCTCATACGAGTTCAACAACGCCAGGATGGTGCTGTTGGCAAAGGCCGCTTAATTACGCCAGCCTCTTTTCTTTTCTTTCGGAAGTCAAAGAATGTAAGGTTGTCCAAAAGACCCCGGCCCGCACAGGCCGGGGTCGATTCTTCCATTTTTTGCAATACAGCTCAGGCCGCCGCGTATACAGTTCAGGCCATTTCCGCGCAACACTCCATTTTTTGTGCTATCCTCTACACGTAACACCGCTTTCTTTCTTTTCTTTCTTTTCTTTTTCTTTTCTCTCCCCGGCCCCGCAAAACGGGCCGGGGCCCCTCCGGGGGAACCCAATTCAGGAAAGGACCCATGCTTATGACCCTTAAAATAAATGACATGGCGGCCTGCTCGCAGGTTTCGCAGGGGACCGTGCGCGAATACACCAACTGCGACATGCTCCACTTGGCCTATCAGGACCCGGACAGCAGCTACCGCTTCTACGACCCCCGGTCCATCCCGCAGATGTACCTGTACAAATTCCTCTGGGGAATGGGGTTCAGCCTCTCGCAGATCAAGGAGATGGGCCAGAACCGCACGCCGGCGGCCACCGTAGAGCGGTTCGGCGCCTTCAGCGCGCAGCTGCAGGAGAAGATCACCCTCTACCAGGCGCAGCTGGATATGCTGCGCAGCTTTATCTCCCTCATCGAGCAGGGGATGACCGCCGTGCCCGGCGAGATCTCGCTGCGCACGCTCCCGGCCCTGCCCGTGCGCCTCAGCCCGATCGCGGGGCGCGGCGACAAGCAAAAGCAGGCGCAGCGCCTGTGCCGGGCGCACGAGGCCATCCGCAGCAGCGGCAACCCGGGCTGCCCGATGGGCTACGCCTATGCGGGCTTTGCCGACCTGTTCGACCGCTCGCAGCTGCCCGCGCAGCTGGTGTCCTACGACCCGCACGGGCCGGACGCGCGCCCGGCGGGGGAGTACCTGGTGGGCGCAGATACCTGTTTTTACGCCGAGGACAACGGCCTGCCCCGCCGCATGGCCGTCCACGCGCGGCAAAACGGCCTCGAGCTGTGCGGCCCCGTCTACACGGTGTACCTGTTCGACGCGGCCTGCGTGGCCGCCCCGGAGCAATACCTGTTACAGATTGCGGCGGAGGTGAGACGGCGGGAGGCGTAAGAGCGCAACTGGTAAGGGCGGCAATCTTGCCGCCCAATTTTTTCATCCAACCCCTTGCATTCTTCCACAACATGTAGTATAATATAAGATGGATGAACGCAAAATTGTGTGTGCATAGCGCGAAGCGTGCGCAGCGTGATATGAGGAAAGGTGTGGATGGCGCCAATGAAGGAAGATTATGTCCCCAACGAAAAATACCGCAACATGTTCGGGGTGGAGCGCAGCGGCTACGGCTGCGAGCGTGTGGACCTCTACCTGGCGCAGCTGGAGGTCGCCTTCAAGAAGATCCGCGAGGACAACCGGAACTTAAAGCGCGACCTGGCCGGACAGGCCATGGGGGCGCCGCCCCAGCAGGCCCAGCAGGGCTTCAGCATCTTCCCGCCGGACAACGAGATGGCCGCCCAGCTGGAGCAGCAGGGGCAGTACATTATGCAGCTGCAGGCCCAACTGGCCGAGCAGCAGGAGCTGGCCCGGCGCCAGGCCGCCCAGATGGCCCAAATGGCCCAGGCGGCACAGCCACAGCCGGGCGACCCGCAGGCCGCCGAGGCCCTCATGGCCCAGATCGCCGCGCTGCGGGGCGAGGCCGACGCCCTGCGCCGCCAGCTGCGCACCCAGAGCGCGCCCGCCGCGCCCGCCTACCAGATCAGCGAGGAAGAACAGCAGGGCCTGATCGGCAAGGTGCTTGTGGAGGCGCGCGCCCAGGCCGAGGCGATGGTGAACGCCGCCCGGCAGGAGGCCGAGCTCATGACCCACAGGGCGCGGCAGAAGGTGGATCAGCTGCGCGCCGAGCAGGAGCGCGTGCACAGCCAGCTGCAGGGGATCTCCTACGGGCTGCGCAACGTCCTGCGCGAGAGCGCGGGCGCAGAGTATCAGCAGCGGGGTGAGGAATATGCCGCTTCTTAGCTTCAAGCCAAAAAAGAACGACGCCCCGGCGGGGGACGACGCCCTCTCCCCGGAGGGGCGGGCCCTGCTGGAGGAGGTGGACCAGCTGGCCGGGGAGGTCCTCGCGCCGGAGAAGGAGCCGCCCGAGCCCATGAGCGAGAGGCATGCGGTGAACATACGGAAAATTGCCGTCGCGTTCTACATCGCCACGGTGGTGTTTTGTGTTTTGCTGTGCGTCACGGGGCTGCTCAACGCCTTCGCGGCCAACGGCGTGTTCGGCGTGCGCTTCTTCGTGGAGCTCACCGACGCCATGCCCCAGGCGCCCTACGGCTCGCTGCTCGTCACCGTCACGCGCCCCAGCGGCAGGATCAACCCGGGGGACATCATCACCTACTACGCCCTGCCCGGCGAGCCGGACACCCGCCTGACCCGCATCGTGGACGAGCGCCTGGACAACAACGGCATCCCCATCTTCCGCACCAAGCGCGCGGCGAACGCCACGCCCGACAGCATGCTCATCAACATGACGCACATCCTGGGCGTGAAGCTGGCCGTGATCCCCTACGCGGGGCACGCGGTCTCCTTCGTGCAGACCTACGCCTGGGGCTTCGCGGTCCTGGCGGGGGCGCTGACGGTCTCGGCGGCGGTGCTGCGCCTGTGGGCGGGCCGGGAGCACCCGGAGCTGAAGGCCCGGAAGGGACGCAAGGGGCGTGGACAGCATGCCGACGTTTAACGGCGCGCCGCCCGGCCAAACCATCCCGCTGCGCTTGCGGCTCGCCTGGCTGCGCCTGAGCAGCTGGTGGACCTCGAAGCGCCTTCGCCTGCTCCAATCGAAAATGAACAGCGCCGAAGGCAGTGAAAAACCCCTGCGCGGTAACGCGCAGTTGCGTCGCTGGCCCTATGTCGCCATCCTGGTGCTGTGCTTCGCCGCGGCGGTCTCCGCCGTGGTGGTCTCCATTTTGGCGCAGGGCGCACCCATGCTGCGCACCCTGGACAACCGCCTGCCCAGCCTGGACGAGGTGGTCATCCTGGATCCGGACCGCCGGGACGAGACGATGCTATCCCCGGGCTATCTCTACGACAGGCCCGTGGCCGCTGTGCAGACCGGCTCCGCGCCGGTGCTGCTGCGCGTGCGCCTGGAGGAGACGATGTTCACCGCCGGCCGGGACGCGGACGGCCGCGTGGTGGAGGCCAAGTCCACGCGCAGCCCCGGCGAGGATTACGAGCCCTATACGGTCTCGCAGGACGAGGCCCTGCGGCAGCTGGTGGACGGCGGCGTGTGCAAGGCCAACGCCAGCTGGGAGGACGCCATCAAGCTCAAGCTGCCCGCCCGCCGCCTGCCGGGCGGCGACAACGACGGCGGGCGCCTGATCATCTTCGAGAAGAAGACCGTCATCGCGGACCCGGACGCCGATATCCCCGACATCAGCGTGCTGCCGCCGGAGGTCATCGAGGAATACGACCTGGGCAACGTGATCTACGCCTACATGGGCTTCTACTACATCAGCGAGGGCGGCGCGCGCGCCTACCAGCCGCTGCACGTGGCGGTGGACGACCCCGCCCCCCGCAGGCCCGCCCAGAGACCCCCGGTGATCACGGGCCTCTCCTACGACTTCTATCGCTGGGACGTCACGCGGGAGCAGGTGCATAAATTCGACGAGGACAAGGACGCCCCCGTCAACCTGCAGCCGGGCGAGCTGCGGCCCATCGCCGCATGGGAGAAGCCCCAGGACGCCTGGTTTTACGACGCCGACGGCTGGGTATACTACGGGCAGGCCCTGCCCCCGGGCGTAATGACCCCCCTGCTGCTGCGCAGCTTCACCGTCTGGCCCGAAAGCCCGCTGGTGAGCGAGGAGACGCGCTACCGCCTGTTTATACGTGCGCAGAGCGTTCCCTTGGAGCAGACGAAGATCGTGGAGATGTGGCACAGCGGCGCCCCCCTGGGGACCCTGGGGGGCAACTATATGACCAACGAGGCGGGAAATTTTATGGCCGGGGTGCTGGGGCTGCAATGATGAAACGTGTCGCCGTCCTACAGGATATCTCCGGGCTGGGGCGCTGCTCCCTCGCGGCGGCGCTGCCGGTGCTTTCTGTCATGGGCGTGCAGTGCTGCCCCGTGCCCACAGCCGTCTACACCAACCAGACGGGATTTCCCCGCTCCGCGTCTCTCGATTGCGGGGCGTTGCTGAAAGACTTCACATCGCTCTGGAAGGAGCACGGCGTGGCCCTCGACGGCATCTATACGGGCTTTATGGCAAACACCGCGCAGCTGGAGGCCGCGCAGGGCTTCATCGACGCCTTCCGCATGCCGGGCAGCCTCCTGCTGGTGGACCCCGTGATGGGCGACGACGGGCAGCGCTACCCCTGCTTCGACGACGCGTTCTGCGGCGCCATGCGGGCCTTCGCCGCGCGGGCGGACGTGATCACGCCCAATGTGACCGAGGCGTGTATGCTCACCGATACGGACTACGGCGTGTTCCTGCACGGCTCCGAGCACGAACAGGAGGACGCGTTCCTTCATATCGTAACAGCCCTGCCCTCGCGTATTTCGATTGTCACCGGCTGGCGCAGGGGGGATGTCATCTGCAACGGGGTAAGCGGCGAAAACACGCTCATGGTCTACGAGAGCCCCGCCGTGGGCGGTTCGTGGTCGGGCACGGGGGACCTGTTCGCCGCGGCGCTGTGCGGGGGGCTGGTCAAGGGCGACGCGCTCGATGTATCCGTGCGCCGGGCCATGCGCTTCCTTGAGCCCGCGCTGAAGGAAGCCGCGCGCCTGGGCCTGCCCGGCGTGGGGGGGGTGCCGTTCGAACTGCACTTGAAGGAGCTACTATGAGACGAAAGCCCTTACAAATCATGGTCATGACGGCGCTGTTCGCGGCGCTCATCACGGTGTTCACCGCATACATCGGACACATCCCCCTGCCCGGCACAGAGGGGTATATCCATTTTGCGGACGCGTTGATCTTCCTGGCGGCCTGCCTGCTGCCGGGGCCCTATGCCGCGGCGGCGGGCGCCTTGGGCGCGGGCCTTGCCGATATACTGACCGCCCCGGCCTATGCGATTCCCACGGCGATGATCAAGATCTGCCTGGCTCTGTGCTTCAGCGCAAAGCGCGAGAAAATCTTATGCGCGCGCAATTGGCTGGCCCTGCTGCCGGCGGCGGCGATTACCCTGGGGGGGTATTTCCTCGTCGAGAAGGTCATCAAGTACACCTGGCAGGCGGCCTTGCTCACCCTCCCGGCCAATCTGGCCCAGGTGATCGGCAGCGCGGCGCTATTCGTATTGCTGGGCTTCGCGATGGACAAGGCCGGGCTGAAGAGGAAGATGTAGAGCCTCACTTTTTCGCTTCCAATATGACGCGGCAGTATTGCAGCGTTGTTTCGTCCGCCAATACTTCCACAGAGGCAAACCCCGCGTCCCGCAACAGCTGAATCTGTACATCCAGGGTCAAGGGGATATCCACATGATATTCGCCGGAAGCCCTTTCTTTTTCCGTCAATCCCTCGGTGATCGCCTCGTGCCGCCTGCGGTACTGCTCGGCCAGCAGCGCGTCGCCCACGATGAAGTCGCCCTCGATATAAACCCTACTCGGCTTTAACGTACCGCGTATTTTGCGATAGACACCGGTCTTTTCTTCCGGGAACAGGTGGTGCATCGTCGCGTGGGAGGTCACGATGTCAAAGGCCTCCCGGGGATACTCCCAATCGGTATACGACGCTTCGACAACGGTGACGCAGCCATGCCTGCCCGGGTGATTTTTCAGCAGCACGTCAAGCATGCCCCGTGATACGTCAACGCAGGTAATATGGGCGTTGGGGCATTGCGCCCATATGTGGTCCAATTCGATACCCGTGCCGCAGCCGACATCAAGTATCCGGACGGCTTCGCCTGTCTTTGGGAAGTAAGCGCCGAATTTCTGATAGTCATAATAATTCGAGGTCGCGGAATTATAGCCGCCCGCACGGGCGTTGAAAAACGCGCCCATCGGTTCGGATCTGTACCGCCTATACAAGCCGCGCATATCCTCCCATTCCGGGCCGGGAATATCGTCTATGTGATATAGCCGGAAACAGTCGAACGCGCAGTCCCCGCCATTGTGCGGCAACAGCCGCGTGTCGCTGTAAATAAACCCGAGCTTTTCGATCACGCGCCGGGAGGCCTCGTTTCCGGGCTTTGCGAAAACGGACAACTCGTCCTGTCCGGCTTTTTCAAACGCCCACCATAGCATCGCCTTGCCCGCTTCGGTGGCGTATCCGTCGCTCTGGTATTCATCGGCGACGTAATATCCCATCTCGACGATATTGCCCCATTCTTCTTTCCGATGGATGAAGATGCACCCTATACACCGCTCGTCGGCTTTTCTCACAATCGCAAGCAATACGCAGGGCTTGCCTGTGTCAACCAGCTCTTGATTGACATGGCGAATCCAGCCGCGCGCGGCTTCTTCGGTTTCCTTCACCATTTCGGGCATGTAATGCGCCACAGATGGCTGTCTGCTGTTATAGCTTGCCGCCGCCGCGTCTGACTCTGTAAAGGGGCGGAGAATCAGGCGGCTTGTTTCCATTCGTATATCCAATTTGTGTCCCTCATTTCTTATTTGCAAATTGTTGTGCAAATGCACTTATTACAGCCCCACCGCAACCCCCACCGCCGCCCCGACGGCTATGTACACCGCGGGGTGGATTTTTTTGAGCTTTTTCCAGAAGGCGAAGGGCAGCAGCGCGGCATAGAGGGCCACGCAGCGCCAGTCGAACCAGGTGAATGGGGCGCGCCAGTCCCAGGCAGAGCCGCTGGAAAGGGATATTTGCAGCAGGGTGAACACCGCCGCGCAGATCAGGCCCGCGCTGGCCGGGCGCAGCACGCGCATGACGCTCTCCCACCGCGCCGAATTCTTGAAGCGCTCCATCAGACGGGCGGCGATTAGGTCCACAACCAGGGTGGGGACCATCAGGGCCAGGGGGCTTAGAGCCGCGCCGGGGAAGCCGCCCACCGTGTATCCCACGAAGGCGGCCATATTGGTGCCCAGCGGCCCGGGGGCGCACTGCGCGGCGGCGATCATGTCGGCCAGCTGCGCGGCGGAGAACCACCCCGGCCGGCGGCGGCCCATGCTCTGCAGGAAGGGGATGGTTGCCAGGCCCCCGCCCACGGCGAACAGGCCGGTGAGGAAGAACTCATAGGTTAAGAGGAGGAGGGTTTGGAGCATTTATTTGTCCCCGTAATGGCCTTTGCAAGCGGTAATTTCCAGCTGCCCTTCCCTGATACGGAAGATTAGCCGGTTCTTCTCGTCGATATGTACGCTCCACCAACCTGCGTAATCGCCGGTCAGCGCCTCCGGCTTTCCAATGCCGAAATAGCCGTTGCGTTCGATATCTCTCAATAGCTTATTGATTCGGTTGGTGGTTTTTCTGTCTTGCCGCAGCCAGTGTTCGTATTCCTCCCACGCCCCGTCATTCCATAGCTTCTTCATCGTCCTCCACCTCAACCAAATCATGGTAGCGCATGTTGCGGCCCGCGTCGGCATCTTCCATGCGTTTTAAAAGTTCCGATTTTCCTGTCGTGATCTCAAAGGGTACCGAGCCCGTGCGGATGACCTGCTTGAGCAGCATGTTGACAATCACCGGGATGGTCAGTCCCAATGCGGCGAGCGTCACCTCCGCGTTGGATTTTGTCGCATCGTCCAGACGAATATTTACTTGTGCCATAATCGCACCTCCTTACTCTTTGCTATCAGTATATAGCATATGCCAGCGTTTGTCAATATATTGCTAACATTATTTCTCTTTTTTCTGCCCGAACGATCCGAACAGCCCTGCCAGCCCCGCGCCCAGCACCACCCACGCGGGGTTCTGCCCCAGCACGGCCACGATGACGAAGGCCGCGAGGGTCACGCCCAGCTGCCACCAGCGCCTGACACTCTCGCGCAGGATGTTCACCAGCGAGACCGTCACCAGCGCGCACACCGCGACTCGAATCCCCGCGAAGGCCGATTGTACCGCCGGGTATCCCGCCACCTGCCGCAGCGCCGTCGCCATCACCAGAACAAGCAGCACCCCGGGCAGGGCCACGCACAGGGGGGCCACGATCGCCCCGAGGGTCTTCTTCTGCCGGTAGCCGATGAAGGCCGCCACGTCCACGGCGATGACGCCGGGCGTGCACTGGCCCACGGCGTAGTAGTCGAGGATCTCCTCCCGGGTGCACCAGCCGCGCCGGGCGATGACCTCCCGCTCGAGCATGGGAAACATGGAAAGCCCTCCCCCGAAGGTGAAGAGCCCGATTTTGAAGAAGCTGGAGCAGAGGTGGAGGAGGGTGGTCATGAGGAGATCCTGCGCTTGAAATAGAAGACGCGTCCGCCGATGCAAACGAGTTCCCAGCCTTGTTGGCCAAACTCATTCAATTTTGCTTCCCTTGCCTTATCGGAACCAAATATCAAAGCAATTTTATACTCCCATTTGTCCATTGTGTGGGCCGCCTTTCTTTGTGTTGTGTTGTCGCTCGAGGAACGTCGCTCCGCGATACCCTTCCTCAGTCGCCCGAGGCGACAGCTCCTTCCACGGGAAGGAGCCTGGGGGATTAGAGGGAAACTGTCATCGAATCTTATCATCTTGTAATTGCATTTCTTGCTTTCGGCTTAACCCCAAGGCTCCTCCGCGTGGAAGGAGCTGTCGCCTCGGGCGACTGAGGAAGGCTGTGCGGAGCACCATCGCGGAGTGACGTTCCTCGTGCGACTTTCAATCGCCTACAATTTGTAGTCAGTTGCCGCCCCCAGCAATATTTCCTCCTCGAACGCCCTCCCGATCAGCTGCGTCCCGTCCGGCAAAACAATCGCGGGCAGCCCCGCCAGGCTGGCCATCACCAGGGCGCTCTCGTCGTCCGCCGGGGCAGAGAGCGCGTTGCAGGTCTCGAGGGCCGTAAGCAGGATCTGCTGGATCAGCCGCCGTGCCCGCATGGCCTTTTGGTAGTACAGCTCATATTGGCCCGCGCTGAGCACCAGGTTGCCCAGCATGACGCGCCGCTTGGCCTCCGGGCCGAAGCCCTCGCTGCGGCTGAGGACGTAGGTGTCGCGCAGGTTTTGGGCCTTTTCGCTGGCGTGGCCGTACTTGATGCCGTCGATGCGCGCGAGGTTCGAGCTGGCCTCGGCGCAGGCAAGGATTTCGTAGGCGGGCAGGGCGTAGTCGATGGGGGGGAGTTGTCCAATATTTATTTTTCCTGCCTGAGACGCACAGCCGTGCGTCTCTACGGACATGCTGTCCCGCTCGTCCTTGCCCCTGATGATATCGAACAGGGCGGCGCAGTCGGCGGCATCGCGGGCGATGGGGCCGAGCTGGTCCATGGACGACGCATACGCCACCAGGCCAAGGCGCGACACCGCGCCGTAGGTGGGGCGCAGGGCCGTCACGCCGCAGCGGGCCGCGCTTTGGCGCAGGGCCCCGCCCGTGTCGCTGCCCAAGGCGAGGGGGGCCTCCCCGGCGGCCACGGCAGCCGCCGCGCCGTCAACGTCGCTGGTCATGCCGAATTCGCTCACGCGCGTTTTGCCCAACAGGACCATATCGGCAGCGTTGATCCTCTCGATTACAGCCGCGTCGTAGGGCGGGATGAATCCCTCCAAGGCCTTTGAGCCCGCTTCGGTTGCGATCCCCTTGGTGCAGATGAGGTCATCAACAGCCACAGGCACGCCCGCCAGGGGGGAACGGATGTCGCCGGCGTCAATGCGGGCCTGGATTTCCCCGGCCCGGGCGTAGGCGTATTCTTTGCATAGCGCGGCGAAATTGGCCTGGCTGTTGGCCTCAATGGCAGCGTAGCAGGCATCCAGGGCCTGGGCGATGGTCATTTCTCCGGTATGGAGTTTTTGGGCAAGGGCAAGGGCTGATAATTGTGTGATAGACATATGGTTCATCCTTCTTTGGGTTTGGTGGTGGACGGTTTGTCTTCGGGCTTTTTAGGAGGATCGTATTTTTCAGGCTTGGCGGCTTTTATTTTTTGGATATTATACAATTCATCCAAAATTCTCATATAAGCGGCATCCCGTTTTTTTTCAGAGATAAGTTCAACGACATCAACAGATGAGAGAAACACTTCGACTTCATGTAGAGAATCGTAGTAACGGTTAAGTTGTTCGGCAGATTTGCGGTGTACCCAAAAGACCGTTGCTGTAATAAAGGCAGAAACTGCAGAACCAACCGTAGCTATAACCGCAGCATTGGTTTCTGGCTTGTTAACAGCTGCCCAGATCCCATAGCCAATTGCAGCTAGCCCTCCAATGCAAGCAAGAGAAGAAAAAGCAAACGATAGGTTTGCGTGCCATTTACTAATTTGAAAATAAGCTCTTACACCTTCAAGATTCATTACTTGAATGAGGCGAACTTTATGTTCGGTTTCATAATTCATTTTTTCTTGGTTTACTATTTGTAGCCTTTTCTGTGTTGCAGCCAATTCAGTCTGCAATGCAGCCAATTCAGTCTGCCATGTATCCTTCTGTGTATTACCCTGCTTTTCCAGCCTTTTTTCCTGTTTTTTCAAACGAACAATTTCCGCACGCAGCTCTGCCCTTTCATCATCGTAGTCATCTAGTTGCCTAATGACAACATTCATTGACCGCCCGTTACGCCCTTCTTTGCGATTTTTTAAAAAGGTAAAACAATTAAGTGTTACAAAGGCAATATTAATGACTAACGTAATAATCAAAATGATGATGCTGCCCTTTGTCAAGCCCTGATCGCTTGGTGAATTGCGCAACAAAAAGAACCCACCAGCACTTACCGCAGCCGCAGCACTACCATATGCAATTAGTG